>Ga0255753_1002340_pt1 | contig 21097 bp, 16 predicted proteins | sample 041ome_10_FD_179953 | JGI IMG/M metagenome (GOLD analysis project Ga0255753, IMG submission 179953) | Coastal salt marsh microbial communities from the Groves Creek Marsh, Skidaway Island, Georgia - 041412US metaG (version 2) | ecosystem: Environmental > Aquatic > Marine > Intertidal zone > Salt... | reverse complement strand
GACGGAAGAGTATGAATCGTGCTGTCGTGGGCGCGGTTTACTACGGTTCACTTCACCACACCTAATAAGCAAAAGGCATCCCCGCTCGCGTACCTCCAAAACAAGCTCACGCCGACGCGTTTAAAAAACATGGTTAATAGATTTAAACGATACAATGTATGTGTATTTGACTATATGCTAGCGGATATAAACATTTCAAGGGTCTCCAGTGAGACACTGGCAGCTGCCTGCTGCAGGCTGGTCGTCCATCTGGATGACCAGCCGCAAGTGTCTCAGGTCTGTGTGGTCTCAGGTCTGGTGTGGTGTTTCAGCTCCCAGTCTAGTTGAGCGCGTTAATGAAGGGACTGGTCCGTTGTTCCGTGTCGCGCTGCAGTTGACTGATCCATATCGTCGTAGTGTCCACTGGCGTCGCGAAATCGTAGCGATGCCAGTGTTTTGGCACCTCATTCATGCCCTTGGCATATCTAGCGCGCTCAGAATTGTCCAATACTAAGATACCATCTTGCTCGCGAAGTAATCCGTGTTTTATGACAAACTTTACGCACGCCGTCCTGTTTCTGCCATCAATCACGATGAAATCAAACGTTTTACGTTCGAATTTTGCAGCTTGAGAAATGTACTCGCTTGGCACTATTGAACCAGTAGAATCAACCAGCGCATTTCTCGATCCATGAAAAGGCGTCCACTTGTTTGATAAGTTTTCGCCGAGTGATAGTACTTTATTTTCACACAGAGACATGTAGTACTCATCGTGCTCAATCGAATGGAGCGATGCTAGGTGCTGGAGGTACCATAACGTACCACTACCACATGACCATTCAAGGCCGTGCATTGTCGGTCGCAGCACTCGTTCGATGGCTTTTATTGCGCAGCGTGTCAACCAAGGTTCACACGTTGTTCCCATCCAAGGTGTGTGTCGCTTTGGTCTAGAACCAAGGTGAACATCACATTTGATATTAATATAATCGTCGTGCACTGGTTGATTCAACCAAGACGAGGAGCTTCGTCCTAGGAAATTTCCGCATTCGATTGCGGGCGAGTTTGTTGTTGGCCTTGTGTCTTGCATTAAACCTTTAGCTGCAGCGTTTGAGTCAAACGAGTCTAGCGCAAACAAAAATAACAACGCAGTCGCAATCGCGAGACTTGAGCCACAAAAAATCAGTATGATAAAAATTTGACGACCACGCTTAGATGCGCATTTGCAACGACGAGAGCTCGACGCAAGCATGTCACGGAAGCCTGACTCGGTGCACGTCGATCATTCCAACGACTTTTATTCGACGCAAGTTGCCCGGTCAGAAGGCGCCGCGAAGCATCGAATGACGTTTAATCAACGGCAATCTACGCACGCCTTCACGTCGTGTGCATCTTCTCGACGCGCGCGCGATTCGGCGTCGAACTCTCCGGTTTCCAAGAATCAACGATCGCGCGCCTCGTCAGCGGGGTTTTCGAGTCGAAAATTTCGATTCCCCCGATGAACGCACGTGTCCGACCGACCGACCGTTTTATTTACTCTCGTTCCTCGTCATTCGTTCACCAGTTTCGACTCGAAACTTTCGAGTTTATACGTAAACGTGCGTAGGTGTGGAACATCACTTCCCACCGCCGACGCGCGCGAGAGTGATTTTGTGCTGATATGCGTTTCCGCCAACGATTTAAACACGGGAGCAAAATTTGCGTTCTCGGTGTCGTTTTTTTCGTTTGCTTGTGCGTGGCTGCGGCGTATGGTAAAGGAGAGTCGACATCGCGAACGACATCACGCGCACACGGCTCGACGAGGCAGCACCGCGATATTAAAGCAGGCGCGAAACTAGAGCCTTGGGAAGTCGCGACGATGCACAACTTTACGTTTTACATACCTAAATCGTGTACGCCGGAAGAGGAGGTTGGGTTTTCTTGGTCCACGTTGCTCAGTCACAAATGGCGGTCGAGCAATTCTCACGCAGCGTCCGCGTTCGCGTTGATAAGTCACACGTGTGCGCTCGAGAACTCGCTCATACCATATTTAGATGTAGGAAGATTGATCATAGTGGACCGCCGACCTACGCAATTGTGGTTGAGGTACAAGAAGAATACCGCAGGCAAAGATTTATCAAGAGTGCGATACGCCGTGGCGAACTGTAGAAAACCGTACTTTCAGACAGAAAAGGATGTTTGTTTGATTCACGAACCAAAAAATACAGCGTGTGATCCAGATGACTTTACAAGTCCTAAAAAGTTTCACGCGACCTTCAAGGGTACGACGTATTTTAAAAACCGTGGAACACATCGTTACTTGCTCAAGCTTCTTGAAGACCGAGACAATGGAGTGGTCGTGCTCACGACTTATAGGCACATATCAAATGACAGGCAGATCCCGTTAGACAGCCTCATCACTCGTCCGCATTTGGAAGAAGAAGAGCGAGAAGCTAAGAATTATAACTACTGCGATATACTGAACAGCACTTACGCGTTTGTGCCTTCTGGTAGATCTCCGGCGTCGTATAGGCTCATGGAAACTCTCCTCGCTGGAGCGATCCCTGTTCCTTTCTTAGAGCAAGATGACGTGGATACAGAGTTACCTTTCAGCAACATTATCGATTGGGGAGGTTGTTTGGCACAAAATACCGAACTACCTCAAATTCACCGCGTAATCAGTGAAAATTTAGAACAACAAACAACTCGTCGTGAGAGTTGCGCCGCGATCTTTGACGAATTTCTAGAGACGACGGAGAAACGAACCGAGACAGCACTACACTCAATGTATAAACAAGTCGCAAAGAGTACAATGTAACAACTATAACTATACTGTATATTTGATTTGATTTAATTTGATTTGACTTGAGCGCGCTGTCCACGCGTCACGGGAAATTAAAAACACAAAAAAGTACCACGTTCATTAGAAATATGCTTCATGCTGAAAATTTAAATTCGAGTAATCTAGTAATTATACGACTTTATTCAATTCTATTGTGAAAGTAAATTAGAGATAAATTTGAACAAGGTCAATTCTGGTGTGGGTGAAGTACATGCGCTAAAATATAGGTGGTGAGCTGTCGTCGCCACTGAGTAGTTCAGAGTCTCGACAGTGTGCGACTTCGATCTCAATGATCACGTACGAAATTTTGTGCTAATGTCACCACATCAGAGCTGTTTATTTTATGATCGTCAAGCATGATCATAGGTACGAGGGCATCTTCATCCACAACGCGCCTGAATGAATCAACTGAGTTGATGCGTACGTGGAGACACCCAGGAATCTGCGTTTCAACGCCGAAGCGCCCACCATCGATATCTAGATCATGCTGCACATCGTAATGGTATTGTCTCCATAATCCAGCGTGCTTGAGTGACAGAAAATACGTAGCATACTCGGTCCAGTCATAGCTCGGCTCTTTGAAAAATAAGCCTTGCAAATCGACATTCCGAACATTCATGAGGTGCTCAACCGCATGTTTGAGACCTTCTGCGCTTAATAACTGCGGCGTCCAGCCCATGACAAATTTGTATTCTAAAGGAATGTGCCAATGCAGTGCAGTGCGCTCGTACTGTCGCCTACCAAACCATATCTCTGTCGACTGCAAGCACACACGCACGCGAGGTTTACTAAACCAGGAATGCGTGACAAAAGATCTGACGAAATTCTGCTTACTAAGTCTTTGCTGGGCCCATTTCGGACTGCACATCGTGTCAGAATCTAAGAAAAGTATATGCGTACTAGAAGTCTGCCTATAGCTCAACAGCTTGATGATCTGTTGTTTATGTGCCCCAGGCCAAGGTCTACCAGATAACTCGGGCACAAAGTCATCCTCTGCCACAATTCTCGAGTTCACTCTAGTTCGGGGAAGATGATCCTCAAATGTCCGTATATCTTGTTTAGGCACGACATAAATTAAGTCTCTGATGCCATTTTCTGGCGTCAAGACATCTCCACACGTCAAAAGACCGGCGCGCGCGAAATCAAGCTGTCTCACTGTCGTGGGTAAAATCGCAGTGATGACCACTTCCTTGCGAGAATCTTTCTTAACATTACCCGAAACAATAACGTTAAGCGCAAATAACACCACAGCCGCGAAATGCCACGATTTCATCCCGCAACACCGATGGATTGGTGTTTTCACTTTCGTTTTGAGCTGATGCCTACACCGCTTGGCAAACGACGACGACGACGACGACGACGACATGAGTGCGAACCGATACACCCCGCGCAAACTTCGGCAATCTCAGTCTCTCGTTTTGCATTCGTGCACTATTTTTGCTTGCCTTCCGCGCACCGTTCTGTCGTATGCGCCGACGTCGCCGACGGGCGCCAAACGAAGTGCGTTGCTTCGAACGTCTTGTTCATCAAGACGTTCAAAAACTTCCCACTGGGTAAGGCTGACGAACAGGTCGAAATTAGAATAGTGAAATGCCCAAAGTTATTCCTATTCCCGAAAAATCGTGACTAACAGGTCGAAAATAAGCTAATTTCTTATTCCAATTGCCCAAAGATTGGAATAAAATCGCCAAAGTTATTCCAATCTTTGCGATTGGAATAGCGATTGGAATAGCGACGACGAGTTAATGACTCAACGATTTTTAGGGGGTCGCGGAGCCCGCTATTCTAATTCCGCACCTGTTAGTTGGAAATAGGAATAGCGAGCCTTCACCTCGACGTAACTCTCACGTTTCGTTCAACGTTTTTGACCAGTAAAGTATGCATAACATGCAGATGCGACAGTGCGGTTATTTTCGTTTTGATTCATCTTTGCAGCTTTGTGTACGCGCTGAAGCGCGTACGACAGTACATCTCGGTATGGTGCAGATTCTCCACTGGAAGACGCGCTGGAGCACAAACCAGGCGCCGCGTCGTGCACGCGATTGCGCGCCACGCCGCCCGGACAGACAACGCGCATGGATGCAAACTTGTCAAGTGTTGGTGCCCGAGACGAGGCGAAAAAAATGAAAGCGCGTCGGAAAGTGTGCAAGGCGTCCCGGCTCGTGCTCGTGTTCGTAGTGGTGCTGTGGAACAAAGGTTTTAGCGGCAGAGCGCGATCGTTTATTTCGAGCGGCGACGACGGAGATGTGGCGTGCGACGCATCGAAGTGGGATCTCACCGCGCCGATGGGGGTGTTTTTCACTCGAGTCCCCAAGACTGGCTCCACCACGTGCTGGGAATATTTCAGGGAACGGGCGAAAATTGATAATTTCACGCACATAAGACGCGATATTTGCTCGCACTGCGGCCAGCGAACGATCGATGGGCAGTCGAAGCATCACATAAGCACCGCGCACAATATGCACGAAGCCGGCGTAAACTTTATATGGTCTGGGCACAGTCACTATATTCAACATACAAAGCTTCCAATGAATTCGCAGTATATAGCCTCTGTTCGGCACCCCGTGGCTCGCAAGCGATCGACGTATGCATACTTTTGGCCTAGGAAGCGCACCGGAGCATACGATCGCTGCATGTGTACGAATGAGACTACGTTTGATGAGTGCGTCATCTCCGCGCAGCCAGAATGCTATAAAGTAATTCTCGATCTTGGCCACGACCAAGTGTCATACTTTTGCGGGTACGACGACGTATGCATGGAAAATCCAGATTCCGAAGAAGCGCTGCAACTCGCGCTTAAACATATGCAACGCTATCTTGTTGTCGGTCTCACTGAAGAAACGGAAGACTTTTTGTTGACTGTGACGAAACTAGTTCCATTTCTCACCTTTAATGACTGGAAGTATCCTGAAACGAAGAAGACAACGGCAAATAGTACAAATAGAGTGAGCAGCGAGGCTGTGCGCAAAATTTTAGAGTATAATCGCCGAAGCACAGAACTCAAATTCTACGAAGCAGTAGTGCGTCGGTATTCAAAACTAAAGGAGTGTTTATTTGCGCAGAAACTAGCAGTCAGCATACACGAAGACGCCGTAGAACTACTTGTTCGAGCGCTGAATTTGTAGGATTAAGAGAAATAGAGCCCTTAGACAATAAAACGAATTGCACAAACAAGTAAAACCGTTGTTTTCAATAAGCAAATTTTTTAAAATTTTACAACTAGCCCAACCTTTCACGTTCACGCATGCGTGCTATGCACATGCATATAATCAAATCACATAGTACCTACTCTACTCCTACAGAAGGATGCAATTCATCATGCTATGAAAATATTAATCATTATTAACCACACAACAACAGACGATAGACACTCCAGTGCACACAGAATTAGTCAGTGTCAGACAAATAAGGTGAAAATCTCCTCGAACAAGGATGCGAATCATCTGAAAACCCCGACAAATCACAGTCACAACTACCTTTGACCCAATTACCGGTAGAATTGTTCAAGAATTCTTTCAAAAACGAACCTGAAAACTTTTCCCAGCCGCCTATTTTGCCTCCGTGATAACTCACCGCGTCAGTGTGAGGAATGCTTGTTCTTGTCCAGCTTCCTTTGACCTTAAGGTGATCTTTGACAATGCCAACCGTCAACGCTGGATTTTGTCTAGTCATCTCAAACTGTACCGAAAGCATCCCAGGAACGCTGAAACAATTCTGAGTGAAATTTTTCCATACTTCAACAGCTCGCGTCGTCCTCAAGAATTCTTCAAGCGACAGTTTGTTGAGCTTGCGAAATTTGTAAAGCGATATGGCTACGTCATACGGGTTTCTGTATGCGTGCACAATGTGTCCTCCACAAGATCGAATGGCGGCGATTTTTGAACAATTTGCACACGACACGTGATTGGTCTTCCACACGAACACATCATCAAACGCAGAGCGTATAAGATTTATCGTCATGTGCGTACCAGAACGTCGGTGGGAGAAAACAAATACGTGCTGCTTTGTCAATTCTTCCTTTGACATTTCTCGTCCTTCACCAAGTTCATGCAATAATTGCACACAGTCGTTGTCCTCCCACCGAGACGTAGTGGCATATCCTGGCAGATCCTTTGATGCGCGGCGCGACTGAAGAACGACGCCTTCGTCCCGCTTGAAGCTCTCGAGCACCTCTGCATTAGTGTTTCGCATGTGTCTCACAGTAGTAGCAGCGTACATCAAGATCGCGCCACCAACTAATAATTTCAGCCACCATCGCGTTGAACTCATCTCTCACGCACGCGCCCGCGCCGATACGTTTCACAGTATTATTCGACACTGCAACTGCAGTCCACGTGGGTGCTACGTTTTACGGTCACACATCAGTGCGCGCGTTCCGATTTTGGGTTCCGATTTCGGAGAAGCGAGCGTCTCTGAATTATACCAACGTGTTGGCGCCAATTTGTTGATATTACTACATGTCATTGTGATGCGTTTAGTTTATACTACTACCGGTCGGGTTTTCGAAAGTAAAATACGTACCCCGAAAATAATGAAATAAATTAACATCGGCGTTTTACCGTGCCGTCGCGCGTCACCCCGCGCCGCGCGCGCGTCAGCCTGTTGCGGGGTCGACCAAACTTTCGATCTCGCGCGGTTTCGCCTCGGGCGGAGCTGCAACGCGCTCTCTGAGCCGCACAGAGTGCGACTACTAGAGTGAGCATGCCACGTGAATTCTTGTAGTAGAATCGGCCGCGTGTGACGCGCCCTCAGGTGCGCCAGAACGAGCCACTGAACGTATCAACGGTTTAAGTGCGCTCGAGAAAGCATTCTTTACGACTTAGGCCGCTTCTAGGTGCCACGTGAATCGTTCCGGCGCTCGGCGATGCAGTCGACAAATCACGCTCTCCACATGACTGAAAGGTGCTTGACGTCGCACACTTCTGCCTCGTGAACGGGCGCTGTGCGGTATCTCTATGCGCTTTAATGAGCTAGAACGTTTAAAGATGTTATTTCTCGCCATTCTGGCTTGAAACGTTGACGAAGAACGCTACAGCGTGGCGTTTGGAGTCGTACTCACGGTGCGCGGCAACAGTGGTAACTGAAGCACGTCGGCGTTATTCAGTGACGAGACGTTTCAGCGCGGTGTAGAGGCGTAGGTTGGATGGAAACACGCTCGATTGCATTTAAGTGCATAGTAGACGACATTCACTCGTCTACTTGCTGCTCACATGCGTGGCAAGACGTTCTGTCCGTTCATGCACATTCCAGCGTTGTGCCAAAAGAGCGTTCCAAGTGCGACTTACGTCAGCGCTCGACCCGCACGAAACTCCACGAAACTCGTTGAGTCGATGTGCTTCACGTGTAAACGGTCGGTATTCATTATTAAACCGTCTATCTTCGAAAATGCGGTGGAAAGCGCACGTTCCGGCTCCCACGGTCGATGAAAGTGAAAGTTGTGCGATTAAGTGAGTCACACGTGATGAGAGTCCTCAGTTTACCTTCGCCGGAAAGAACGCCTGAAACGAGATGAGAACGCGAGCAATCGAAGAAAAACATATTTCGAGCTGTTCTACCCAATCTCATTGTTTTTAACCATCGCGTCGCGCCGCTACGCCGTCGCAAATGTTGTAATTCTAGACCCTGACTCACCTTAAAAAACTGAAAACTGTTAAGTCATTATTTTCGAAAACACGAGTAGTGTATACCCCATAGTGCGCTTATATATGTATTACCAACGTATGTCATGTTTAGCACGCACGTAGCAAAACAAACACTCTGTCGACGGTCCATTTGGAGTGCTTCTGTGTTTTCCGAGCGACGCGCGCGAGGCGTGGCGTGGCGTGGGTTCCACAGCGCACCTCGGTGCGTGGTATTTCCTTGTGCGCACCGCACCCCGTTCACGTGCACGCTGCATTCATTTTTATCGGGTCACATGATTGACACTTTACGTTGGAAGCGGCGCGCGGTGACAGGGAAGCGCTCGTCCAAGGCGGTGGTGAGGAAATTTTTCACGAGAACTCTTCTCCTTTGTGCGCTGTGTTTTGTGAGCGCAAAGATCACCTCAGAACGACGTATTGGTGGTGTGACGTCTTCGTGTACTATGGTTTTAAATGGATTCTCAAGAGAGCACGTTTTAACTGCGCTTGCTTTGCATTATTCAGCCATGGAGGTTGTGAACAAGGTGCGCGTCGTGTGGGGCAATACCAAGCAGCACCCAGAATTTTTCCTCTCTCAAACTAAAAGTGTATCGAGATTGAGTGACAAAATAGAAGTCATCATGACTCCAACAGACGATTTGAACGATCGATTTTTACCCATCGCACCTCTGCGTGAGTCAAGGTGCGTGATTATTGCCGACGACGACATCTACGTCGACGAAAGGACTGTGAACGCCGCGCACGCGCTCTGGATGAAACATCAAACACAAATAGTGGGTTTATTCCCACGAGCACACACTGTGACGTCTCAGGGGACGTTTTACAATTCCAATCCCAAGTATCGCTATTCGATCATCCTCACAAAATTCATGGTGCTCGACTCGGCATACCTGGATGCGTATTCAAACCAAATGCCCGCGAGCGTACGCGACTATGTTCGCGAGAAAGGAAACTGTGAAGATATAGCTATGAATTATTTAGTGACGTCTCTTTCGAATAAATCCCCCATTTATCTTCGAGACTATACAAAAATTGATTTTGGTGGTAAGACTGGTATTTACAATAGACCTGGACACATTAATGCGAGAGACGAGTGCATGCGACAGATTCCAGAGTTGTTAGATTCGCAGCTCTTGATATACAATGATCTCGCATTCACAGCGAATACAGAAGAACGCTTCATGGGGGACTCTTTCGTACATGGCACGGAGTTCGATTTGAAAGAGTTGGACTTCAGTCACATCCAGGATAGCGCTGATTCAATTCAAGCAGTTGAGCGCCTGCGACATCAACTCGTTACGATCCGATCCAAGTCATTGTAGTAAACGCTAATCATACTCCTTTGTGAAGTATTGTGTAATAACATGAAATAGCACATTCCAAAAGTCATCATTGTAAAGAAAGAATTTGAATGTCGTGATAAATGCGTGACGCACTTTTCTTTGCTTGAAAAGAAAATATCTTGTTTTTCTAGCGTTTACCCACTGCGAGTCGCGTACAGTCGCGTGCATACGCTATATTTGTTCACTCGAGTGTGATTTATTACTATGTACTATGCTACAAGAAAACAACTGTCTACCGACGAATTAATCGGAACTAGAACGCCATTCCACCACAGGCGTGAAAAATGCGTCGAACACTGTTATTTTTTCTACAAATAGATTCGTCCGTCTCAACTGTTCAAACCATACTGAGCTTGTGAACAGCGGCACAGTGTAGTTGCGACGCATCTCCTCAGTGACGTGACCTATGTGTTCGCCAACCATCAATTTATTCGTGGAGAAACTAGTCTCATTCGGGAAAATCGGATAGATTGTAGTCCAATGTTGGGTGTATCCAAGTTCTATGAGCCACTTTTTCCACGAACCTTTCCAACCAGTCACTCTGCTTCGAGGAATAATGATCCGCCTTGATTTTTGCTCCTCGTCATGTCTCTTCTGAAAATACAAAAGAGCCTCTTTCCAGTACACCCCGTTGAAAGCCGCACCCCAACTACAGGGGATTTCAAATCCAAAAATGCCACCACGTTTGACACCATGCTGCTCGTAATCTATTTTTTCGCGTCGCGCGTGACCTGTTTCGAGCACTCGAGGCGTGTACAAACTGATGGAAAAGTATCTGTGCTTGCGTGTGTTTTGGATGTCCGCCAACTGGAGACCCACAAATTTGAGCCAGCTATAAAATTGGCGCGAAATCATAACGTCATCTTCTAACAAAACGGAATAACTGTTTTCGACTGGCAAAGGTCTGACGGCTTCAGGAATAGCGATCTGCGGTCCCCCAGACGACACGAGTCGGTGGCGAACGCGTTTGAAACCATATGGCCAATCATAGTCATCAATATAGTCCAGGCAATCCTCCGTTGCTGTAGATTCTGCGGCGATTTCTAAGTTTACTTGATCACCAATGAAAAATGTTTCGCGAAGCTCTTCTAGTAACGGATAGAGAGTCTCCCTACACGTCGTGATCACGTTGATTTCAAATTTTACTTTTGGCCAATTTTTCAGGACATTCAGTCCCAAGGAATGCAACCAAGTAGCCTGAGAATAATCGCGCGCAGGCACGCTGATTGACGTCTCAAATCGTTGGCTCAAGAATAACTTTAATGAACCGCTACAGTCTACACAAACTAGCACCGAGGTTTTCAAATCCACGTCATAATTGAGTTTCAAGTACTTTACAATTTTCGACGCACAGAACTCGGTTTCCCGTTGTCCACATGTAATTTGATTATTGTCAATCGTCACAGCTGTGCCGTCCCTGTGTTGTATGCACTTGGTGTGTGCTCGCTTCAACTGCACATAGATGATCGAATCTCCAGAAACTTCTTCGTCGCGAGGCACGCGCCCCTGAATACAACGATTTCCTAACACGTGCACCACTCGTGCGCGTGACAACGATGAAGCTCTGACTGACAATGCACTACCACGCCACTTGAGAACGACAGCGATCGCAACGAGCACTCCGACGACAACCCTCGTCACCAGTTTGAAAGTTGCGTGAGCACTACAACCCGAGGGGAGCGAACACGTTTGCAAGCCACGTCGACGCTTCCAGCCACCCTGAATCATAGTAATAGCACTCCTCGCCGCTGATCTCGTCTAAAACGCGTGTCTGCCACCCGTCGGCGGCGGCGATGCCGGTTATCAAACACAAGAAGCGCGCGCGGTGAGCACTGCGGAGCGTGGACGATGTTCCAACAGACAGACAGACAGACAGACAGACAGACAGACAGACAGAACATATTGAGCGGCTAAAAAGCCCAGACAATGAGACTGCATGTCGCGTCACATACGTGTACTGACATTTTCGTGGAATTTCTGTGAATATATGCGGTCCAAATTTGATACTCCTTATGATAGCGATCAAATGGTGGCTCCCTGGTTTAGGTCTGTGTTCGTCTTTGGTCATGATTAGTCACACCTGCGCACTGCCCCAAACTTCGGCTCAATTTAGCGACATCCGCTATAGGTTAAAATTACTAAAACAGTTCTTGCAGTTCTTAACCTTACTTAATATGGCGTTTTCATTTTTGCGTATTTTTTATTGCAATTTTCTTCATGACATGCGTCTCGTCGAGAGCGTTCGATTGCCGTCTTTTTTGTCGAAAACGGACCCCGATTTTGCGAGTTATGCCCGAAAATGTCACGACGGTTGGTTGAAATGACATGCATCGATTAAGGTTAAGCGCCTTTGGCGGCAGTCGACAGCGCGCACACGGCTCGGTCATGGCTTAGGATTGCATGGATCGATGAAGAGTTTTGTTAGGTCGGTGTGAGCGCAAGGAAGCGGGGCTATGAGGCGCGAACCGACCGGGGACGGGTGCGTGAATGCTTGTGGCGATTGGTGATTTTTGAAAGCGCGATGATGATGGCTTTCAACGTCTCGAATGGAGCGTTCATTTGATATCTAGACCTATGGTTTGATTATAGTGTGCATACACATGTAAGTTACATTCACATCTGGTGGGATGGCGCGACGCGACGATGTGTCGACGCTAATGTCCTCAGGAGGTGTCTGGAAGTGGGCGCATCGAAGCGATGCGCATCAACAATGTTTGTTTTTGGCGCGTACAAGCTTTGGGAGGAAACGCATGGAGAAATGCTTGGAATTTATTCTTTTTCCATGTTACAACGCAAGATATCTCAAAAGAATGGGCTTGAAGCACCAAAATTCTCAGTTTCCATGCTAAACTGGCGGCGCGCGACGAGGCGTGCACAGAGCCAAGTCCAGATATCGCGGCGCTCTTTGAGAGAATCTTCGCAGCCGCTACATTTTATGAAGAGAATAAAACATTTCTACAGCATTTTGTGAAAGATGGCGCGAATATTCCAAATGCGCTCGACATTTACAATTTCAAGCTCATTTTGTGTCAATTTCGGCCACATCGGCGTAATGCGTGTCGACGACATCGAAAGATATCCAACGACAGCTATACGAGATGAAATGTTATAGTATTAGTATTGTTATCATCATTGTATTCTTTGTATTCGCGCACGCGCCGACGAGTAATCTCTTGTAAGGTTAAGAACTGTTTTTCCAGTCATTTCTGGATGCGCAAATAGACGACGACGACGTCGACCACGAAATCACGCGAAATTTTTATGACGCGTGCAAACGCAAACTTTATACGCGTGTGCAAAATTTCAAGTCGTTTGGAGTTCATTTACGTGGCCGATTGCGGTGTCAAAGGCGCTTAAGGTTAATCGACCTGTTTTAGTAATTTTAACCTATACTCTTACCCCCATTTTTTTCATAACTCGGGTCTAAAAGTTATGAAAGCGCGGTACTCTTAGTCGCCCTAATTTCGTCAAAAAATTAGCTTTTCACTCGATTTGAAAAAATATTAGATTCGTCTATCTCCCCGTTGGCCTAAGAATAGCGAAAATCAAATGGTCCTAACCCATGTTGTCCCCCACGAATCATGAAATCGACTCGCCGAGACGTGATCGCGTAAAATAAGAAGGGATTCTCCTTGTCCTCAGTGAGCTCAGGACGCCACAGCACGCCGCGATCCCGCGATGGTGCCTGGCGCGACGCTCGATGGGCAAGACGACCAAGAGTTGGATACATTTGACACGGCTGACGTCAAGTTGGGCGCGCCGCCTGTGTTGAAACATTGTACCAGCTGTCGCCAGATGCTCGATGCGTACTTTGCGTTTACGATTGGCCGGAGAACGTGCCGAACCTGTTTAGAAAAACACAGAGTTCACCAAGCGGAAAAGCGCAAGGCGGCGAAAGCATTACACGCGCAGACGGCTGATAAGTTGAAAGAATGACGCTCCAGCTGTTGTTAAACGAGTACTGGAGTACTCGATATCATCAAAAGAACAACAGGCCACGGGTGGTGTATATAATTGAAACGTATTTTTGAAAATGTTTTTCGGCAACAAGCGACGACGAGCGTCAACGTATTGAGGACTAGTCTTGTGCTGAATGTGCTCTCTATATAAATTGTATCGCGCTGATTTTGTATTAGAATACTAGGTAGATTTATTCTTGTCAGTATGCCAAGTTTAAGAAATTTCACAACGTCTGTTGACTCTGGATGCGCGACTACGCGCGACTCGTACCACGTTTGAAGTTCTTCTTCTCGAGAGGTCAGATACAATTCATGATATTTGTGCGCCAACTCCAAGTCAAATGGTAGTCGCTTGCATTTGTGTGTGAACTCTTTCGGGCAATCACACTGTGAAAATCGTCCAACGACGCGCGAAAAGTCTGTAAATCCATAGTGCAGAATCACGCTTTCATTCAAAGTGATCTCCTTCAGATGCTTGCTACGAATGTGCTCAAAGTTGTGAACACCGACTGGTCGTAAGTCGTCAAACACGCGCGCCGCTGATTTACCATTAGAATACCCCAAGAAATATCTGGGATTATCCCCTTTCGAAGCATCCTTGTACTTTGCATATATTTCAGCGTCGAGGTGCTTATGACTACGGCGGAACAACGTGACGTCTACGAATGGATCGCGATTGTTGAGCTTTTCTGGCACAGCCTCGTAATTTGGAAAAACGACGCGACCAACAGCATTTGGTATACTTGCGAGTAGGCGCCGTATGTTGAAATTATTTTCTGCTCCGGCTGGATAAATCAGTTCGTCTGAATCAATATGAACTATCCAATCAATGCTAACGTCAACGTTGCCTTGTAATATTTCATGAATAACGTACTCAACATTCAACGCCTGCTGCACAAACACTCTATCTACTCCGCAGACTGGGTCGTGGATGTGTTTTTGCATTCGTTCAAGATTTAAAATTTTACTTTCGTTGCGCCGTGCATTTGTTTGCGTTGACGTGTACACTGTTACATCTCGCATCTGCTGGTACATTCGTTCAGTATCCAAAGGTATACTCTTGCCGTCGAGAACGATGAAAAAGTGGTGCACGCCGATTAAGCGATGGTAGTTGAGCCACGGCATCAAGTTACTGTTTGATCGCGTCGTGCACACTAATCCCACGTTCCCGTCGCCGACGATGTTATCGATTTCATGTATTTGCGTTTTCCGCTGGTCCTGATGAGTACCAAACACGACATCATCAGTCCCCAAATGTTGCATTCCGTGCGTGCGCGAAGAAGACACGTAGTTCCATAGACTTGAAAAGAGCCATATCGTGCAGATCGACAGTAGTATGTTCCTTGAGCGCCCGAGTAAGTCTGAAAGTGTGTGTGTTCGTTTGTGAGGAATAATACGTGCGCCGTGTTTCATAATGATAAAGCTTTCTTGTGCGATTTCGACTGCACGTCTGGCAGTGGTTTAACAAAGAGCTCCTTTATGAAACATCGCGGAGTGCTGTTCGTGGTCGTCTCGTCTCGATAAGCAACCAAAAACTCTAGACTTGCCGAATGTGCCGATGCGATTTTCATCTACATTCACCGTTCATTCGTCGCGAGGCAGAACTTCAAGCACTGCTAACCGAACGCTACATAAGCGACGAGCACGAACAGCCAGTTGTGTGTGGGGGGGTCGGCAGCGCAGCTCACCTTTGTTCGCGGCGCGGTGTGTTGCTATCAGTCGTGACCACTCTGCCTGGTCTTCCATAGACTTGAAAATGGATATTTCATGTTCATAATATGCGCAAATGGTACTAAAGAGGACAATCACAAGGAACGGTGTTGCGTTTTACGATTTTGTTCGGAATTAAAAAACAGGGCGAATTAAAAAGCAACCTTGATCGCAGAGGAATTTCCTTCGGCCTGCGTGCGTCGGATATGCTGCGCTTGACGATACTACAACATATTTGCCAACTCATAAGACGTTTATGCGGGACTTCCATCTGGGGAGCCATCTGGGGAGCCATCTGGGGAGCCATCTGGCGACGGGGCGCTGGTGTCGCACGTCGTATCCTCACCCGTCGCCTCATCACCAGCGGCGTTGGTCGAACCCGCAGCGCAAGCCACGCACGCGTTGTTCACAACATGAAAGTTCGCTGCACACGTGGTGACGTCGCACTCAGTATTCTCACCCGTTGCCAAATCACCGGCGGCGTTGGTCGAACCCGCGGCGCAAGCCACGCACGCGTTGTTCACAACATGAAAGTTCGCTGCACACGTGGTGACGTCGCACTCAGTATTCTCACCCGATGCCAAATCACCAGCGGCGTTCGTCGAACCCGCGGCGCAAGCCACGCACGCGTTGTTCACAACATGCTCATTCTGCGCGCAAGAGATGGCGAAACACGTCGTGTCACCACCCGAGGCGGAATCACCAGCATTTCTGCGCGTACCCGCAGCGCACGCGACGCATGCGTTACTGACGACATGATAGTTTGCAGCGCAATACGTTCCTGGAGGAGGAGGTGGCGGTGACGGAGAAGGTGGCGGCGGCGGTGGTACACCAGCATCGCACAACGTATCAGCACCCGCTGGGTCATCTCCAGCCTTGTTACTTTGACCAGCCGAGCAAGCAACGCACGCGCCGCTCGAAACGCGTTGATTTGTACCACAGACAGTTGTTGTAGTAGTTATGCCATTCACGATGATCACTGTTTTCACCGATGGCGTACTCGGCTGCGTCGTAACTCTGATCGTGAAACTCGCTGAGGGAGCAATCGTGTCGAAAGCCTTTTGTAAGACAGTTACAATAGTAGCGAGCGGTGTTTCGGATATCTTTTGCGTTACAGTCGCAACCGCAGCAAGAATAGAATCTGTCGATTCACCCGACTCTGGTGCGATGTTCACTTCAAACGTGACCTTGAGTCCGGCCGCGAGGAGCGATCGCCGTCTCGAGTTGTCGTCCACAGCAGACGTGATCGTCACTTCGCTTACATCAACGTCCAAAGTGGTCGCCATGCCCGTACGAAACGCAAGTTTTGGTTCGTCTGTGAACGTCGCCGCCGTGAGACCATCGAGTTTGACGTCAGACACGAGCTTGTACGTCGGCACAACTTCACTGCTGGAATCCTTCTTCAATCCGAGGCCGAGACCGAGACCTAACGCGAGCGCGATGACAATCGCCGCGGCGACGGCGATCAAACGGATCATCGATTGCGAGTTTTTCATCGCCATGGTGTGCGCTTCCGTCGCGCGCCACAGAATGCGGTGCCGTCGCGCGCGCAACGAGGGTGTTAGCTCGTGCTCGTGTTGCGGAACTTTTCGGAACTTTTTCGTTGGTCAAAAAAAATATCCACGTGGCTTTTCTTCAACCACACGCCCGGCGGGAGACGGCGCGAATTCGCCGAATGGCGCGCGCGTCCGATCGCTCTCGTGGATCCATCGTCCCTCGATGCGGCGATGGCGGCGGCGCGTTCGCTCGCGTGTTTCGTCGCGCATCGACGGCGTCATGGGGTTTGTTGGGCGCTGCATCATCCCAGCGTTCGTTCAGTGGGGCAATTCGACGTGCGAATTCTGGGAATGTCGCGCGCGGCGCTGCACAGCGACGCGCTTGGAGGGTTTTTAAAGATTGTTTTGCGTGTTTTCCTGCCGCGCGTGTCCACGGCGACATGGAGCGCCGGTGGGTTGGGTTGTCATAAAGGAATCCATGAAGAGGGGCGCGTCGAACGATCGTGAGAATTCTCATCACCGATGGTGCGGGGTTCATCGCGTCGCACGTTGTGGCTATGCTCGTTGTGAAATATCCCAACTACAAGGTACGTGCGTGTTGTTGGCACCGCTACGTCCGCTGAGTCGACGTTTCGACGGTCGTAAGTATAGCAATACGTGGGCAGAAACAGGGGGGGGGACAATTAATTGACCGGCAGTTCGCGACACAATTCACGCGATGCACAGTTTATAATAGAGGCTCTGACGAAAACCACGCGTGATCACGCGCATCGTGTCACTGTATGACACAGGTTGCTATTTTAGACAAGCTCGATTATTGCTCGAGCTTGAAAAATCTAAGTCGAGCGTTGCGCCTTTGTGGAGGCGATCGAGTGAAATTTGTCAAGAGTGACATACGTTCCTTTGATCTCGCACTTCACGGGTTGAACACGGAACGAATCGATACCATCATGCACTTTGCCGCTCAAAGTCACGTAGACAATTCTTTCAACAATTCTTTTGAGTTTACAAAGACAAACATCGAGGGCACGCACGTGTTGCTTGAAGCGTGTCGCTTGGCCCAGAACGCCATTCGACGATTCCTGCAAGTTTCAACGGATGAAGTGTACGGTGAAAGTGCACTCGGTGAATTGAATAGTGATTCAAATACCGAGCACGCGACGCTGCTTGCGCCCACAAATCCGTACGTGGCATCTAAAGCCGGAGCAGAGATGCTCGTCGTGGCATACGGCCGATCGTACAACTTGCCATTAACGTGTACGGCCCGAATCAATATCCCGAAAAGGCCATTTCAAAATTTACAATTTTGGCAAAATTAAGAAAAAAAATACCTATTCACGGAGACGGTCTGGCGACGCGGTCGTACATGCACGTCGACGACGCAGCGGCCGCGTTTGATGTCATGTTGCACAAAGGTGAAACCGCACACATTTACAACATAGGTGCACACGAAGAGCGCACGATATTATCCATCGCTCGAGATATTTGTCGACTGTTAAAATGCGATGAACAACGGGTGATTGCGCGTGTATGCGATAGAAACTTCAACGACCGGCGATATTTCATAGACTGCGCAAAACTTCTTGCCCTCGGTTGGTCGCAGAAGAAATCTTAAGACGTTGTTTTGAAGGAAACCGTGGAGTGGTATTCGACGCAAGATTTGACATCGTACTGGGGTGACATTACACAAGCTCTCACGTCGCATCCAGTATTTAACAGCGCGCCACATTTTCAATTGCGTCTTTTAAATGGCGAGAAAGAGATCGATCGCAGTAGTAACAACAAGCCACTGAATTGAAAATGTGACAAACGAACGTTGTCGCAATTTGTAGCGCGGCGCGCACGGATGTACTCATATTCTTAGATCAACACATGGTTGTAAACATGCATTGTGTATTATTTTGTAGTTCTCAATTGAAACCTCCCTTGCATGCGCAGATAACATCACCCATCACCACGCGATTGAAATCTAAAAATCATTCATCGCTGAAGAAATAAAAAGCTATGCGACTCATCACCCACGCGCGCGAAACGCTGATTAGAATGCGTCCTCGATGCCTGGAAATCGCCAAAAAGGTTCAATCTGAGGCGGCTGAAGCCACAGTGATGCGCACGCACTCCAAGAAACTTTAGTTTTTCTGCACGAAACGAAAGAAGATTGGACAATTTTGGTTTTCTTTCACGTGTATTCGGCTTTACTCCCGTTCCCGATAGGTTGTTTTGTGTGTTGCGTGCAATTAATAATTGCATGAATGTCGACTTCAAGGCCAGCGTTGCTTTGGGTACTTGCTTACTCCGTGTGTTCAACTGCTATGCTTTTGGCTAACAAGGCTGCTTTGAATACGTATCCATTGCCTTTGGCGCTCACGTGTGTTCAGTTGATTTTTGCGGCCACGGTGACTTTGCCTTTAGTGCTTCGCGGCGGCTTTACGAGGACTAGCGCAAAGAGCCTTTCTCTGTATGTCTTTGAGGGCATACTTTTTGCCGCATCTATATCTTTAAATTTGAAGGCACTTAGTATGACAAACGTAGGAATGATGGTGATTGCGCGAAGTTGCTTGCCGATCGTCGTTTACCTTCTCGAGTTGCTACTCGGGAGCGCGGGTGGGTTATCGTTCAGGTCAACTGTGTCGCTCGTTTGCGTCGTAGCTTTTAGCTCTCTATACGCTCTCGATGCACAAGGTGTGAAAATGAATCACATAGGTTTAGTTTATGTAGCGGCGTGGCTTTTAATTCTTGCTTGCCAGATGATTTATGGCAAGTGGCTCATCGCCGCGGTGCAACTGAGGCACTGGGAGCGAGTATTCTACACTAATGGTTGCGGTTTGCCAGTGTTAACAATACTCGCTCATCATGAGACAAAACTTCTTTTCGCTGAATTTTCTTCTGATACGGTCAGTAACACAATCCTCCTGCTAACATGTGTCGCTGGAGTCGCTATAGGCTACACCAGTTGGCGCGTGCGCTCTCTCGTGTCTGCGACGACGTTTAGCTTGGTTGGGGTGTTGAATAAGATGGGTACCATTTGTTTGGCATTTCTTTTATGGCCGAGTGAAGGGTCGTATCTGAGCTTCGTCGCGTTAGTTGGTTGTTTGGGATCGGGCATGCTGTACGAAGGCAACAAGCCCGCCGCGACGACGACGGCGACGACGACGACGACGACGACAGAGGTGAAAGCGCGAAAGTAGTAAAAAGTTATAGACTCCGATCGTAGTACATAGACTGATTATATTTACTTCAATTTTAAATACATGCGCAACTGATGACAGTCGCTTGATCTCACATATAAACGCAAACACGCGCTGCGTCGTAGCCATATTCAGGCGTTCTAACACGACGAAGCATAGACGTGTTTATTTCTAGCGCGACGACGACGACGCGAGAGAAGCGCGGCGCGTTTCATCATCTGTGAAAACGCTCAAACGCCGACGTATTATTCTCCCCACACGCGTCAATATCCGCGCTCGCATCACCTCAGTTTGATTTAAACCAAAACCTCGCGCCGATCAAAATCAAAATCAACTCAAATCATTCTGGCCGAGCTCTGCGCGACGTGATAGTACCGTCGCCACCACGCCACCGCGCACGTCGTCAACGCCAAACACGTGACTGAAACGACCGCGTTACGGCGACGTGCGAATTCATACATATTCGTCGTCGCGCGCCGTTCGCGCGCCGTTCGCGCGCGCTCACCGCGGTATCCGTCGTGTGTTCGTGTGCGTCACGAACGCATACGCGCGCGAGGTGGCGCTCACGTGACGAGTGTTCAACCGACCAACTCACCGACCGACCACCCCAAACGCGCACGCGAGGCGCCGTTTTGTGTATGCTCGTGGGAAATGGACAGAGGCGAAAGTGGGGGGATACGTGTGGGGTCATGATTGGTCGGTGTAAACCCTAATGACATGGTTCCGCCCATTTTTTCATTTTTCATTTTTCATTTTTTCAATTTTTCAATTTTTTTGAAAAGTTCCGCACGCGTTTTCTTCTTTCCCCCTAGGCGACGAGGAGGACGACGGCACAACACCGTTCGCGCGCCGTTCGCGCGCGCTCACCGCGGTATCCGTCGTGTGTTCGTGTGCGTCACGAACGCATACGCGCGCGAGGTGGCGCTCACGTGACGAGTGTTCAACCGACCAACTCACCGACCGAC
>Ga0255753_1002338_pt1 | contig 21113 bp, 18 predicted proteins | sample 041ome_10_FD_179953 | JGI IMG/M metagenome (GOLD analysis project Ga0255753, IMG submission 179953) | Coastal salt marsh microbial communities from the Groves Creek Marsh, Skidaway Island, Georgia - 041412US metaG (version 2) | ecosystem: Environmental > Aquatic > Marine > Intertidal zone > Salt... | reverse complement strand
GATGCAGAATCAAAAATATTTTGTGGATCGGCGTCAACTATTACTATTGAATCAGGGTCCACACCACCCTGCGGGGTTACCGTAAAGGAAACCAGGCACCATCCTTCAATCCCTCTGGCAGCCGCTCGTTGAGGATACTGGGGTTGTATCGTTACAATCGGCAACATTTCGGAATCACTTGCTGAAATAGAGGCGTTACTGTCTAGACCACCTACGTCAATATCAACGCGGGATATATTCAAACCTTCGCCAGTAGGGGCATCCAAGGAAATATCGGGCTCAGGCAAGTCCGGAATTTCTTCAGGAACATCTGGTTCCTCGGGTTTTGGCTGCTGACGTTGAACTTCCAACTCAATGTCAGGCATAGTGATATCCGCAATCTTACGTGCCTCGCCCTTTTCCGGTTCTGTAGCATCCATAGAAATCAGGAACTGCATCAAAAAGAACAGAGAAAAGGTAACAGCGGAAGCAAATGCGACCGCAAATGCTATATTGAATAATCTAATCATGATTTATTCCTCTGCAGCAATCTGTGTGCAACTTGCTTGAGATTCACGTGCGGCATTCATTATCATCAAGACATATTCATTGGGCGCATTCTGGTCAGCCTGAATAACTACACATGCATTGGGTGTTTCAGCCAGACGCTGCTCAATGCGTAACCGCAAATTTCTTGGTGGGATAATGTCACCATCCATCCACATTTCACCTATAGGTGATATCGCCATCAAAATTGGCTCACCTGAAGTAGGTTCAACAGTAGACGCTTCCGGGTAATTCACTTCATACCCGGCTTCCTTGACAAATACTGACGTTACAATGAAGAAGATTAGCAGAATGAATACCACATCCAGCATCGGCGTCAGGTCAATTTCACCTGCCTGCTCTTCTTCTTTATCTCTTGCTAAACTTTTCATAAGCTATCCTGCGTTATATGCTCAGGTGGTCAGGCGTGATGGATTTCAAGTTGATCTTCCAACAAACGCAGTTCCCGGTTAGTCCTAACTTTCAGAATATTACTGGCAAAAATGCCAGATAAGGCACCGACCATTCCCGCCATTGTGGGAATGGTAGCTCTGGCAACACCGCCTGACATTTGCTTGGCATCACCACCACCAGTAACAGCCATGACATAAAACACTTCAATCATACCTGTCACAGTACCGAGTAATCCGAACAACGGACAAACAACAACCAGCACCTCGATCAAAGGAATAGAAGATCTGAGGTCAAGGGTTACTCGAGAAATCAGTTGCTGCCTGATCGCATGAGCATTCCAGGATTTCTTGTCAACTCTGGCTTCCCATTCGGATAAAGCCGCAACCACATTTTTCTTGTGGATAGTTCTAAGAAACCAGAAACGCTCAATCATCAGGCTCCATTTCACAAAGAGCAAAAGGGCAATAAAGTTAAGAACCGGACCACCTCTCTCCATAAAGACATCGATGGTCTCCCAACTTTCACTTAATGCTTCAAACATAAGCCAATCTCCAGCTATATTAATTGCCTAGTGTTAAGCTTAAGCTGATGCGCCAGAGGCTTCGGCACGTCTTGCAATAATACCTGTGGCCTGCTCTTCCAGTACCTGTATCACACCATCACTTCGTGATTTAACGATAGTGTGGAAGACAATGGTTGGAATTGCGACAACAATACCCAGCACTGTTGTTACCAGAGCACCGGAAATACCGCCAGCCATAATCTGTGGATCACCAGTACCAAACAGTGTGATGGCCTGGAACACAGTGATCATACCGGTAACTGTACCCAGCAGACCGCCTAGAGGGGCTACAGTTGCAATAATCTTGAGCAAGGTCAGGAACCTTTCAAGAGCTGGAGTTTCAAGCAGAATGGCTTCACCGAGTTTAAGCTCAAGAGTTTCAATATCCATGTTCTTGTCAGCGTTATAAACCGCCAGCACACGACCAAGAGGATTGTTCTTGTTTGGCATGTCAGGATTTTTCAGCTGACGCTTCACCTTACCGCTAACAATGGAAAGAGTGATCATTCTTTCTACGGCCAACAAGGTTGCAAACAGGCCAACAAAGATAATGATCTGACCTATTGTTCTGCCCTGCTCCCAATATCTTTCCTGGAATGAAGGCGAACTGATCAGAGCGGCCAGATAGGAACCACCTGTAGGACCAGTGGGATCTATACCAACCATGGTAAATCCACCGGTAGCGCCCTGAATAGCCGCAGCAGTATCAGTGTAGCGAGCAGGCTGACTTGGCAGTACGCTCAAACGTTTAGTATTTGAATCAAATTCCAGATACTGGCCATCAGAAACGATGTTATAGGATCCAACGCGAACCACTTCCTGCTGACTCTGAGTACCGTCAGGCTGTGCAACCTGAGTAGTAAAACGAGTAACATTGGCAGATTCGGTCATTTCCTGTAACAGATAGAACCAGAGTCTTTCCAGCTGTTCAATACTGGGCAACTGGGATTCATCCCCCATAATACCGGCAAGCTCGGTGAGGAAATCACCACGACCCGGGTATTGGGCTGAAATAAGAGAGGCCTCAAACTGGCTGCGGGTATCACCCACCACACCGGCTACTGTACCAAATAATTCATCGAGATCACCAAGACGTTCCTGCAAGGTTTCGAAACGCTGGGCTTTGGTGATTTCATTTTCGTTGTAGGTATTTTCCAGATCAACAGAAATACGCTCTTCAGTTTCGCGACGCTCAACCATTTCGTTGAGCAGTGCCTGCTGCTGATTCACATTGGATTGGAATTGGGCTTCTCGCTGGCGATGCTCTTCTGTCTCACTGAGACGAGCCTGTTCAACAAGGCTTAATAGTTCAGTAAGATTAGCTGCCTGCTGCTGGCCGAAAGTCAGCGAAGCTGAAAGACATAATAATGTCGTGGTAATAGTCGTAGTAAAAATCTTTGCAAATTTCATGGTTGCTTACTCCGGCGCAGGAATAGGTAATTCGAGAATCTCAAGAGTGGCCAGGTTCTGGGCCATTCTGATGGCGTTCGCAACAGGGCGACGGTAATCATCTTCCAGTGTTACCCACTGGTTAGTAGCCTTGTCCCAAACACCTGTCTCGGTCTGGTCACTTGTTTGATATAACAGGGCAACGCGACCGACACGCAAAATATCCACGTCTCGTTCTGTACCACCGATTTCAAGTGAGTCCGTGTAATGCTGCATAACCCGGCCGTAATTGATTTCCTGCTGATAGGCGGCAAGAACGAGGCGGAATTTTTCTGCAACGTTAACACTTGAGTCGTCAAAAGTGTCTCGGATCAGGTTCAAACGAGCCTGTCTTTCGTCAATTAGAAACGGAAGGTCCAGTTCAACAAACTGCTCCAGAGCAACCATCATCCTTTCCATCAGAGGTGGAACCTGTCTTTGCAGGGCCGCAGCATCCTCAATAGATCGGTCATATTGAGCAATAGTTCTTACCTGCTCGGCGATAGTCCTGCGATAGCTCGCATTATAGACTTCCAGACCATCGACGATTTTAGCCACTTCACGATATTCCTGAAGAATCTCATCTGCTTCGTCTGAAAGCTGGTTGATGCGTACCTGTGCCTGGGCAGCTGATGCAATTGCTTCACCTGCCAGAGCGTTTGCTCTGTCAATAATACTGGTATCGATGACAGTGTCCTGTGCAGAAGCAGTGCCGAAACCAAGTACCATTGGCAGCATTAATAAAGGAACAAGTATCCCTTGCTTGAAACGATGGTAGTTCATGTGTAGTCCCACTTATTTAAAAAAAATCTAATAAAAGACGAGTTAACATTCAAACACTCATCCCACATCCAAGATTTAGACCCGTTTAAATACAGGTTTATCTCTTTGGACATTTACCTGGATGTAGTCGAGTACTAAAAGTCTAATCGAAAGATAAAACCCTATTAACTAAAAGAATCCGGCAATAATAAATATCGCCAGATGGTAATATTATAAGCTCGGTATTAGCAAGTCATCCCTGAATAAACTCCCCATATCCTTGAGGCGGCTCAGCATATCAAATACTAGTGCCAGATTGAACACCTTAATACTTAAAAAATCAAAGCATTTCTGGCTCATCGGCACCTGTTTGCACGAAGTTTGGGAAATGCTCGCATTAGAGGCTCTGCGCCCCAAAAAAAGGCGCAAAAATTTTGTCAATTTTGAACAATTAAAGTGACTCTGTGGTCAGTTATCTTGTTTCACCAGCCCGCCGCTGTCTTAAGCCCTTCGCCGATTTCAGCAAGACTTCTCACGGTCGTGACACCGGCATCATTAAGCGCGGCAAACTTTTCCTCAGCGGTGCCTTTCCCCCCAGAAATAATAGCCCCGGCATGCCCCATACGCTTACCTGATGGCGCGGTAACCCCGGCTATATAGGAAACAACCGGCTTGCTGACATTGGCTTTGATAAACTGTGCAGCCTCTTCCTCGGCAGTTCCGCCAATTTCACCAATCATAACGATGGCCTCTGTTTGCTCATCTTTTTCGAGCAAGGCAAGAATATCAATGAAATTGGAACCTGGAATCGGATCACCACCAATACCAACACAGGTGGACTGACCAAAACCATAATCAGTGGTTTGTTTAACCGCTTCATAGGTTAATGTACCGGAGCGGGAAACAATTCCGACTTTACCTGGAAGGTGGATATGGCCTGGCATAATTCCAATTTTGGATTCACCCGGTGTAATCACCCCCGGGCAATTTGGCCCTATCAGGCGAACCCCCAGCTCATCGCATTTTACTTTAACTTCAAGCATGTCAAGTGTAGGAATGCCTTCCGTAATACAGACAATGAGTTGCACACCGGCGAAAGCGGCCTCCAGAATTGAATCCTTGCAGAACGGTGCCGGTACATAGATTACGGAAGCCTCGGCTCCGGTTTCAGCTACAGCTTCGCTCACTGTATTAAAGACTGGCAAATCAAGGTGCACCTGCCCCCCTTTACCAGGAGTCACGCCCCCGACCATATTGGTTCCATAATCAATTGCCTGCTCTGAATGATAGGTTCCCTGGGAACCGGTAAAACCCTGGCAGATCACACGTGTTGATTTATTGATAAGAATACTCATTATTTGCCTCCCGCTGCCGTTACTGCTTCCTGGGCAGCCTGACTAAGGCTGTCTGCTGCAATAATATTCAGTCCACTTTCGGACAATACTTTTTTGCCAAGATCCGCATTGTTTCCTTCAAGCCTTACGACTACCGGCACTTTCACTCCAACTTCCTCGACCGCGCCGACAATTCCCTCAGCGATCAAATCACAGCGCACTATGCCGCCAAAAATATTAACCAGGACTGCCTTTACCTTTTCATCAGATAAAATAATTTTGAACGCTTCTGAAACACGTTCTTTGGTAGCGCCACCACCGACATCGAGAAAGTTTGCCGGCTCTCCGCCATAGAGCTTGACGATATCCATAGTACCCATGGCCAGACCAGCACCATTTACCATACAGCCAATACTTCCATCCAGAGCAACATAGTTTAGATCCCACTTTGCAGCATTTACTTCTCGTTCATCATCCTGAGTTGGATCGTGCATTTCCTTTAAGTCAGGATGGCGGTACAGCGAATTCCCGTCTATATTAAGTTTGGCATCAAGGCAATGCAGATCCCCCGCTGTCGTTATCACCAGCGGGTTAATTTCAAGCAGAGCCAGATCACATTCCACAAAAATTTTTGCAAGACCCAGAAATATTTTTGTGAACTGCTTTATCTGATCGTCACTTAAACCAAGCTTGAATGCCAGCTCTCTACCCTGAAATGGCTGCGGACCAACAAGAGGGTCAATAATCGCGCGCAGAATTTTTTCCGGCGTCTCATGAGCGACCTTTTCAATTTCAACCCCACCTTCGGTTGATGCCATGAATACGACGCGCCTGGAACTTCTGTCAATGACCGCGCCAAGATATAACTCCTGCGCAATATCTGTGCACTCTTCCACAAGGATCTTGGTAACCGGCTGTCCATCTTTATCTGTTTGATAGGTGACCAGTCGCTTACCCAACCAATGTCGCGCAAACTCTTCTATTTCCGCTTTGCTTGTTACCAGTTTGACACCACCAGCCTTGCCGCGACCACCAGCATGTACCTGCGCTTTTACGACCCATTTGTCGCCACCAAGCTTGCCAGCAGCGTCTGCTGCATCCTTGGGATTGTCGCAGGCAAAGCCTTTTGAAACCGGCAAACCATAATCAGCAAATATTTTCTTGGCCTGGTATTCGTGTAAATTCATTTGATACCTATCTGTTTGTTTAACCCGTAAATCGTTATTTTTTAACTAACGTTTTTTCCTATTAGCGATATGTATTGCATGACCATTCACAGCCAGCGCAGCCTCATGTACTGCCTCACAAAGTGCAGGGTGAGAAAACACAGTCATGCCAATGTCTTCAGCACTACTGCTGAACTCCATCGCGACTACCACTGACTGAGCCAGATCTGCCGCAGAAGGACCAATAATATGACAACCCAGCACACGGTCTGTTTTTGCATCAGCCAACATTTTAACCATGCCGTCAGAATCGTTTGCAGCAAGCGCTCGACCACTGGCAGCGAATGGGAAAACGCCGGTATTATATTCAATTCCTTCAGCTTTTAGCTGTTCTTCGGTTTTTCCCACTGCAGCAATTTCCGGGTGGGTGTAAATCACAGAAGGAACCAGATCATAGTTCATCGAGGCCTTTTGCCCGGCAATTATTTCTGCAACCATAACGCCTTCCTCAGAGCCCTTATGGGCAAGCATTGGACCGCGCACCAGGTCTCCCACTGCATAAACGCCCGGCACTCCCGTTGCACAATGATCGTCTACGGTCACAAAACCGCGCTCATTGATCTCAACACCAGTGTCATCGGCCAATAGTTTGTCCGACAATGGTCGACGCCCCACACACACGATCAACTTGTCAAAATCCTCTTTTTTCTCGCCTTCGCTATCCTGATAGGTAACGGTTACGCCCTTGGCTTTGCCTTTTTTCAAGGCACTACCGGTCACCTTTGCACCCAGACGAATGTCCAGCCCCTGCTTGGTGAAAATTTTCTTTGCCTCTTTAGCAATCTGCTGGTCAATCATGGGCAAAAAAGCATCAACGGCTTCGAGCACCACTACTTCAGCACCCAGGCGCGCCCATACCGACCCCAGTTCCAGCCCGATTACGCCAGCGCCAATTACTCCAAGGCGTTTTGGTACTTCCTGGAATTCCAGAGCACCGGTAGAATCGACAATTACATCATGATCCAGCGGGGTGGGTGGAATTTCAATGGGGACCGAACCCGCTGCAAGAATGACGTTGTCAGCAGAGTAAACACTTGTCTTGCCTTCGTGGTCAGTCACCTCGACCTGCTTGTCTTTTAACAGCTTTCCTGTCCCCGATATTCCCTCTACCTTATTGGCGCGAAACAATCCTGCGATACCGCCAGTAAGCTGTTTAACGACCTTTTCTTTCCGCGCAATCATTGCGGGCACATCGATACCGACTTTACTTACCTTGATGCCATGCACATCAAAATCATGACTAGCCTCGGCAAATTTATGTGAGGAATCCAGCAGAGCCTTGGAAGGAATGCAGCCAACATTGAGACAGGTACCGCCATAAACGGGCTTGTTGCTGGCATCGATCCATTTCTCAACACAAGCGGTCTTCAGCCCCAACTGGGTAGCCCGGATCGCTGCTACATACCCTCCCGGACCCGCGCCGATTACTATTACGTCAAAATCTGCCATTGTTAATTCCTGTCTGCTGCCTGTTAATAATTAATACGTGCTGATAAGGTTCAAACTTCCAAAAAGATTCTTGCCGGATCTTCCAGTAATTCCTTAATGGTGACCAGAAACTGCACCGCCTCCTTGCCATCAATCATACGATGATCATAAGAAAGTGCCAGGTACATCATTGGCAAAATCCTGACTTCACCATTGACTGCCATCGGACGCTCCTGAATTTTATGCATTCCCAGAATTGCTGTTTGCGGGGGGTTGAGAATCGGAGTAGATAACAATGAACCAAATACGCCGCCATTGGAAATGGTAAACGTGCCGCCAGTCATCTCTTCTATACCGAGCTTTCCATCACGGGCTTTGATACCAAAATCGCGAATAGCCTGTTCTGTATCGGCAAAACTCAAGGCATCTGCATCACGCAATACCGGCACTACCAGACCTCGGGGTGAGGACACTGCCACGCCTATATCCTGATAACCATGATAAATAATATCGCTGCCATCCATCGAGGCGTTTACTGCAGGAAAACGTTTCAATGCTTCCACGCTGGCGCGCACAAAGAACGACATGAATCCCAGCTTGGTGCCGTCATGCTGCTTTTCAAATGCTGCTTTATATTTTTCTCTCAGATCCATGACTTCCTGCATATTGACTTCATTAAAAGTAGTCAACATAGCGGTAGTCTGGGTTGCCTGCAGCAGACGCTCAGCGACTTTTGCCCGCAGGCGTGAGATCGGGACGCGTTTTTCGGCCCGAGCACCATCAACGCCTGCTATGGATTGTTGTGGCGGAGAAACCGCTTCCGTCTGAGTAGCTGGTGATTCAACAGGCGTCGTAGGTGTTGGCGCTTCTGCCGGCGTTTTCATGTAATTGACTACATCTTCCTTGGTTATTCTGCCATCCTTTCCCGTGCTTTGGATAAGATTTGCATCCAGGTTATTTTCTTCCACGAGTTTACGTGCAGCGGGACTCAACAATACCGCCAGGTTGCTTTGATCTTCATCACTTTCGGCTGGAGCCACCGTTGCCTTTTCGGGAACTTCTTCAGCGGCTGGCTCAGCTGCAGGAGCTGCTGCTACTGCGCCTTCTTCAAAAATGGCCAGTACTTCATTGCTAACAATGGTATCGCCTTCTGCTTTCTTGATATCTTTCAACACACCATCAGCCGGTGCTACTACTTCGAGGACTACCTTATCGGTTTCAATATCAACAATAAGTTCGTCACGAGAGACACTCTCACCCGGTTTTTTATACCAGGTAGCAATAGTTCCATCGGGGACAGATTCCGGTAAGGTCGGCGCTTTAATTTCTATGGTCATGCCCTTTCCTTTTTATTCTTGGTTAATGCCTACAAACTTTCTCAGAATTTTCTGTTTCGGTTTTAACTGGAACTGACTATCCTGTTATCTTCATCATCCAGTCCCAGCGCATCGCGTACCAGTTTTTTCTGTTGCTGCAGATGTAACGACATATAGCCTGTTGCTGGCGACGCGGAAGCTTCCCGGCCAGCGTAATCCAGCTGAAAGCTGGCACGCTTGCGACGAATTACATTCTTTATATGATGCAGTATCTGGTACCAGGCCCCCTGGTTTTGTGGTTCTTCCTGACACCACACCACTTCCTTATAACGTTTATAGGGCCTCAGGATGTCATGCAGTGTTTCTTCCGGGAACGGGTACATCTGCTCCAACCTGATAATGGCAATATCACGGATGTCCTGTTCTCTGCGTTTGGCACGCAAGTCGTAATAGACCTTGCCACTGCACAATACAATCCGGGTAACCAGTTTCGGATCTATATCGACATCAGTTTCGGGCAACACAGTGTGAAAAGCGCCATCAGCCAGTTCGTCCATAGTGGAAATTGCTTCCGGATGGCGTAACAAACTTTTTGGCGTCATTACAATCAGCGGTTTACGCAGAGGCCTGATCATCTGACGCCTGATCATGTGAAATACCTGGGCTGGCGTAGTAGGAATACAAACCTGAATATTCTGCTCTGCACAGAGCTGCAGAAATCTTTCCAGCCTGGCTGAGGAATGCTCCGGACCCTGCCCTTCATAGCCATGGGGCAGCAACAGGGTAAGACCACAGAGACGATCCCATTTGTTTTCACAGCTGGTAAGGAACTGGTCGATCACCACCTGGGCACCATTGGCGAAATCACCAAACTGGGCTTCCCAGATTACCAGGGCATCAGGTCGGGTACTGGCGTAACCAAATTCAAAAGCCAGCACTGCTTCCTCTGACAAAATGGAATCAAAAATCACAAATTTTCTCTGGGCATCGGAGATATGACTTAACGGGACGTAGTTTCTCCCGCTGTCCTGCTCATGAAGCACGGCATGGCGATGGGAAAAGGTCCCCCTGCCAACATCCTGCCCGGTAATTCGCACCTTGTAGTTGTTGTCTACCAGACTCGCATAAGCCAGGCATTCAGCAAAACCCCAATCCAGGGGCTGCTCCTCATGCGCCATACGTGTGCGGTCTTCCATCAGCTTTTTAACCTGACGATTCAGTTTAAAGCCTTCGGGTAGTGTGACCAGTCGTTCTGCGAGTTTCTTTAAATGAACAATATGAATATGGGTCTCGCACGGCATGTCCCAGGAATGCCCCAGGTAGGGACGCCAATCCACAAACAAAGCAGTATTCGGTACATGAACAAGACTTTGCACAACATGGGTACCCTCATCAAGAGAAGTACGGTAATTTTTATTCATTGCCTCCACTTCTTTATCCGAAATCAGACCCGCCTCGATCAGTTTGCTGGCATAAAGAGTGCGCGTGGAAGGATGCTTCTTGATGGCGTGATACATCAATGGCTGGGTGGTGGTCGGCTCGTCAGTTTCGTTATGACCCCGTCGTCGATAGCACACCAAATCCACTACCACGTCCTTGCGAAACTTGTTGCGATAATCCAGCGCCAGGTGGGTTACAAAAAGAACCGCTTCAGGATCATCGCCATTGACATGAAAAATCGGTGCCTGAACCATCTTGGCGATATCTGTACAGTATTCTGTTGAACGGACATCTTCCTGGCGCGACGTGGTGAAGCCAATCTGGTTGTTAAGCACTATATGTACCGTGCCACCTGTCCCATAAGCACGCGTCTGTGACATCTGGAAGGTTTCCATTACCACGCCCTGCCCGGCGAATGCCGCATCACCATGAATCAATATCGGCAGAACTGTCGTGCCATGGGGATCCTTACGTCGATCCTGTCTTGCCCGTACCGAACCCTCAACTACAGGAGAAACAATTTCAAGATGACTGGGGTTGAACGCCATACTGCAGTGCACTTCTCCTGCCGGCGTCATAATATTGGAGGAAAAACCAGAGTGATATTTCACATCCCCAGAACTTTGCAGTACCAACTTGCCTTCAAACTCCTCGAACAAATCAAACGGGTTTTTACCCATGATATTGACCAGTACATTAAGACGGCCACGATGAGCCATGCCAATCACGATCTCCTTGGTGCCATGCTCGCCCGCGCGCTGAATAATATCGTCGACAGCATGAATCAGGCTTTCTCCGCCTTCCAGGCCAAAACGTTTTGTACCCGGATATTTTCCATCCAGATGCTTTTCCAGCCCCTCAGCCGCACTCAGTCGCTCCAGAATATGAAGACGCGTTTGCTTGCTGTAATTTGGCTTGCCACGACTGCTTTCAATTCGGCGCTGTATCCACTGCTTCTCTTCAAGATTCACAATGGCCATGTATTCATATCCGATCGAGGAACAGTAAATACTTTCCAGATCGCTGACTATTTCTGCCAGTGTTGCGGTTTCTTCTTCAATAAATAATGGTTGGGTCTGGAAAGATAAATTCAGGTCAGAAGGTGAAAGGCCATGAAAGCCCAGCTCCAGATCGGGCACATTTTCCCTGTACATGATACCAAGCGGGTCAAGTTTGGCATGCTGGTGGCCTCGAACACGGTAGGAACTGATAAGCTGAACAACACTAACCTGTTTTGCCTCATGCAACAGGCCTCCAGGTGCTGAGTCACTGAGCATTTGGGGATTACCTGTACCGCGTCGCGGCAGTCCACGGAACTGGTCTACAATGTCCTGATGGGAAATGTCATGAGAATTTCCCCCTTCAACGCTTGGTAATTGGGAAAAATACTGCTGCCATTCTTCCGGTACCGCGCTGGCATCGTGAAGCCAGCTTTCATACAAGCCTTCGACGTAATCAAGGTTGCCACCGGAAATATGCCCTGAGGCGAGCATCAGATCACGAAAATTATCCAGCATAGTTCCAGTTATCCCCTGTCTTCACTACACAAATTAAGCACTATAATTAACGGCAGACTCGCTGCATTTCGTTAGCTATCGTTGTTTTATTCTTTATATTTTCAAACAGATGCCTGTTAAGGTTTTATCAGGCTCCACGCTCCATCAACATCTCGCGGATATGACCAATGGCTTTGGTCGGATTCAATCCTTTCGGACAAACTGCTACACAATTCATGATGCCGCGACAGCGGAAAACGCTAAAGGGATCTTCCAGGTTAGCCAGACGCTCATCGGTATGGGTGTCTCGGCTATCCGCGAGAAAGCGATAGGCCTGCAACAAACCGGCAGGACCAACAAATTTTTCCGGATTCCACCAGAATGATGGACAATTGGTTGAGCAGCAGGCGCAAAGAATGCATTCATAGAGACCATCCAGCTTGGCGCGATCTTCAGGGGACTGCAGACGCTCGATTGCAGGCACCGGGTCATCATTCTGCAGGTAAGGCTCAATACGCTCGTACTGCTTGTAAAAAATAGACATATCCACGACCAGGTCGCGCACTACTGGCAGCCCCGGCAAGGGACGCAATACCAATTTGTCATTTTTCACGACATCAGAGAGAGGCGTGATACAGGCCAGGCCATTCACACCATTAATATTCATACCATCTGAACCACATACGCCTTCGCGACAGGAGCGGCGGTAGGCCACGCTGTCGTCCTGCTCTTTTACCATGGCCAGAACATCAAGCACCATCAGGTCCTTGCCGCCAGGAATTTCAATCTGATAGTCCCTCATTGAAGGCTTCAGGTCGGTTTCGGGGTTATAGCGATATACACTGACTAACACGTTATTGTTCTCTCTAAATGTTCATCTTGAATTAATAGGTTCGAATCATCGGCTCAAACGTTGGAACGGTCTTCGGCGCAAAATTCACCTTTCGTTTACCCAGGGTCTTGGTATCCGGGAAAAACATGGAGTGACAAAGCCAGTTGTCATCATCACGTTCGGTAAAATCATCACGGGCATGAGCACCGCGACTTTCTTCCCTGCCCTCCGCCGCAATCGCTGTAGCTTCCGCCACCTCGAACAGGTTCTGTAATTCCAGCGCTTCAACACGCGCAGTATTAAAGGCGTTACTCTTATCCTGAAGATGGGGGTTTTCGATGCGTTCGCGCATGGCCTGCAGCTTCTGAATACCTTCGCGCATGAAGTCACCCTTGCGAAATACACCAAAGTGATTCTGCATAATCACCTGCAATTCCTTACGCAGGTCTGCGACTTTTTCACCGGAGCTGGACTGATTCAGCTTGTCCAGACGCGACAGTCCCAGTTCAAGATCACTGTCACTGGCTTCCTGTTGCTCTATCCCGCTGCTCAACATTTTTTCTATGTATATTCCGGAGGCCCGGCCAAACACCACCAGATCCAGAAGTGAATTACCGCCCAGGCGATTAGCGCCATGAACTGATACACAGGCCGCCTCTCCGCAGGCATAAAGGCCTTCGATTACATTATCGGTGCCATCGGGATTTTGTCCCAGTGCCTGACCGTGAATATTGGTAGGAATTCCACCCATCATGTAATGGCAGGTTGGCACTACAGGAATAGGTTCCTTGACCGGATCAACATGGGCAAATGTGCGGGATAACTCGAGAATACCTGGCAGCTTGTCATTCAGTACTTTCTCACCCAGATGGTCGAGCTTTAATAATACGTGGTCAGCATCGGGCCCTACACCGCGCCCTTCCAGAATTTCCAATACCATGGAACGTGCCACCACATCGCGGCCGGCAAGATCTTTGGCATTTGGCGCATAGCGTTCCATAAAGCGTTCGCCGTCCTTATTAACCAGGTAACCACCTTCTCCACGGCTGCCTTCGGTAATCAGCGTGCCCGCCCCATAAATACCCGTGGGATGAAACTGCCACATTTCCATATCTTGCTGAGGTACACCGGCGCGCATCGCCATTCCTATACCATCACCAGTGTTGATCAATGCATTGGTAGTTGAAGCATAAATACGGCCGGCACCACCAGTGGCAAGCACGGTTGCCTTGGATTTAATAAATACTACTTCTCCGTCTTCAATGCAGATGGCAATCAGACCTACCACATGGCCATGCTGATTTTTCACCAGGTCTACGGCATACCATTCGTTAAAGAAAACCGTATTGTTCTTCAGATTGGCCTGGTACAAAGTATGCAAAAGGGCGTGACCAGTTCGGTCTGCAGCAGCGCAGGTACGAGCGGCCTGGCCACCTTTACCATATTCACGTGACTGGCCGCCAAAAGGACGCTGATAGATACGCCCATCTTCATTTCTGGAAAATGGCAAACCCATGTGTTCGAGTTCGAAAACAGCTTGCGGGCCTTCCGAGCACATATATTCGATAGCATCCTGATCACCGATATAATCAGAACCCTTGACCGTATCGTACATATGCCAGCGCCAGTCATCATCTGGCTCAGTACTGGCAATGGCACAGGTGATGCCACCCTGGGCTGAAACCGTATGGGAGCGGGTTGGAAAAACCTTGGAAATTACCGCCGTTTTATAACCAGACTGCGAAAGCTCAAGTGCCGCACGTAAACCTGATCCGCCGCCACCGACAATCACGCCATCAAATGTCATGGTTCTGATATTAGCCACGTTTTAATAACTCCTTTGGTAAAACCATTACTACACGCTCCATAGAATAATTACGCCCCAGATGAAATAAATCGCCAGCACCGCTATGCAGCCAACCAGAAACACAAGACGCACCAGAGTAGCTTTGCTACCCATCATTCGTCTGGTCAGATAATCCGTAGCCACAGTCCACATGCCAATCCAGGCATGAGCGCACAGGGCCAGCAAGGTGAGCAGACTGAAGATACGCATGGTGGTGCCTGCAAACAGGTCACGCCACTGCGCATAGGACATTTCGGGGGTACTCAGAATAATCGCGCTGTGACACACGATATATAAAAGAAGAATCACGGCGCTCACGCGCTGGATCAGCCAGTCGGAGAGTCCGCTGCGGCCAAAATTAGTGACACTGGAAACCTGCATATTTTTCATACCCATAACCACACCCCCAACGCCAGAATGGTTATCAGGCTGGCAATGATCACGATGGTGGCGCCGCGTGGTGCGCCCTCCTTGGTTTCACCGATACCCGCGTCCATTAATAGATGCTTCACGCCTGCAATGAGATGGTAAGCCAGAGCCGACAACACACCCCAGACAACAAAAGTGACCAGAGGGGACGTTAGCAATTCATGTAAGCGGTTAAAGCCAGCCTCGCTGGAAAGGGATAATTCAAGCATCCACAGTAAAATGCCAATACCCGCGAACATGATCACACCGGATATGCGGTGAGTGATGGAGGTAATGGCCGCAAGGGGCAGCTTGATGGTGCTTAAATCGAGATTTACGGGCCGGTCGTTTTTTGTCGTTGGTTTCACTGCTTTCTCTTTAAAGTATCAGGAAAATTATGTAAAAATTAAAATCTATCAGTAGAATTAATTGTGATAGTCTTTATTAATCAGTCCTAAAGATCATCGCACAAACGCGCGCTATTATGCCCTAATTCCTCTACGAGTTTGAATCTTTTTTCGGATTTTTCAGCAAATAATTCAGACCACCTGTAAATTAAACTTTGCTATGTATGATCGTAACTTACGCAATTAGCGAAGATTCGGTTCAGGTGAAATTGTGATGATTTTTTTATGCTGGAAAAGCGTAAAATTTGTTATCAAAAAAAGGCACTGCGATTGACAATTTCGGTATCAGAAGATAGTGTTGCCGATCCGTAACTACGTGCAGAATTTTAGAATTTCTCGTAATGTTATCCCTGCCGTTAGTCTTCGAATTATTTTCTGTAAGGAGTTCCTATGGCTGAGAAAAAAGCTCAGTTGTCAGTGGATGGCATTGACGAAACTATTGAATTACCGATTTACGAAGGCACAGTCGGGCCCGATGTTATCGACGTGCGCAGCCTGGTCTCCAATGGAGTTTTCACCTATGACCCCGGCTTTATGTCAACCGCTTCCTGCGAGTCCAAGATAACCTATATCGACGGCGGCAAAGGTATTTTGCTTTATCGGGGCTACCCTATTGAACAACTGGCAGAAAAGTCTGACTTTATGGAGTGCTGCTATTTACTTCTAAATGGCGAACTTCCCAGCACCGAGGAAAAAGCGGCCTTTATAGACGACATCAAGCACCACACCATGGTACATGAGCAAATTCGTAATCTGTTCATAAGCTTTCCCCGCCATGCCCATCCCATGTCAGTGATGATTGGTGCCGTTGGCGCACTGTCAGCGTTTTACCATAACGATCTGATTATTGATGATGCAGAACATCGCCAGGCGGCCGCAGTCCGACTGATTGCCAAAATCCCTACTCTGGCGGCGATGTGCTACAAATATTCCATTGGGCAACCCTTTATGTATCCACGCAATGATCTGAGTTTCTCGGAGAATTTCCTCTACATGATGTTCGGTACGCCCTGCGAGGAATACATTCCCAGCCCGACAATTGCCGATGCCATGGACAAAATTTTTCTGCTTCATGCTGACCATGAACAAAATGCCTCAACTTCTACCGTGCGTCTGGCGGGCTCAACCGGAGCCAATCCCTATGCCTGCATTTCTTCTGGTATCACTGCGCTTTGGGGACCTGCCCATGGCGGTGCCAACGAGGCAGTTCTGGATATGCTCAATGAAATCGGAGATGTAAAAAACATCCCTGATTACATCAAGCGCGTAAAAGACAAGAATGATCCGGTGAAACTGATGGGCTTCGGTCATCGCGTTTATAAAAACTTTGATCCACGGGCCCATGTTCTGCGTGATGCTGCCAAGGATGTACTGGAAGAGTTGGGTCACGAAAATGACCCCTTACTGAAGATCGCCAAGGAACTGGAGCGCATTGCGCTTGAAGATGATTACTTCATTCAGCGTAATCTGTATCCAAACGTTGATTTCTATTCCGGCATCATCCTGAAAGCTATTGGTATTCCTACCAATCTGTTTACCGTGATTTTTGCCACTGGCAGAACCCCTGGCTGGGTTGCTCACTGGCATGAGATGATCAGCAATCCTTTCAAGATCGGGCGACCACGCCAACTTTATACCGGCTCTACATTCAGGGATTATCCCGGCAAATAAAGTAGCAAGCTACAAGTCTCAAGTTTCAGGCTTTGCCTGTTCAGGGACTTGCAAATGACGTAAGACTCTTGCTTAAGGCTTTGTGTCACTGCTCTAGCTACCTACTATTAGCAACAATCCCTGGTAACAAAACAAATAAAAAAAGAATAAAAAAAGGCAGACTGCTAACAGTCTGCCTTTTCTTTTGAATCGAGCCCAGACCGCGGGGGTCTGGTTTATTCTGTAAGTAAAATTACAGAGCTACGATTTTTTCAGCCTGGGGACCTTTTTGACCCTGAGTTACTTCGAACTCAACTTTCTGACCTTCAGCAAGGGTTTTGTAACCTTCGCTTTCGATCGCGCTGAAATGAGCAAATACGTCTGGACCAGACTCCTGCTCAATAAAACCATAACCTTTAGACTCGTTGAACCACTTAACGGTTCCTTGTACTTTTTCGCTCATAATATGAATATCCTGTATAGATACTTGATTAGTTACTTTTAAAAACCGCTTCAAATGAAACGGGCCGAGCAATAAATGAAACAGACTAGATTTGGTACCTACAGGACGAACAATTTGAAAATTGGTGCGTAACAGAGGGACAAACTATAGACGTACTTTGTTGCTTGAAGCGGAAGTTAACCAGAATCGTTGTGCTTGTCAACGGCTTTAGTCAAGCCTGCCAATGGCTTACGTCGATTAAGACAGGGAAATTGTTTTATAACCTTATTCTTCTCTTTGTCTTCGTCCCTGAGAGATCGTGAGACAAAAAAAGGCAGGTTATATAACCTGCCTTTCCTGTTATCAAGTCTGGCAATCAAATTTGATTACCGGATTTGAATGCTCGATAAATATTTACAGAGCGACGATCTGTTCAGCCTGAGGACCTTTCTGACCCTGAGTCACCAGAAATTCAACACGCTGACCTTCGGTCAGGGTTTTGAACCCGGTGCTTTCAATCGCGCTGAAATGGGCGAAAACGTCCGCACCTGATTCCTGCTCGATAAAACCAAAACCTTTAGCTTCGTTGAACCATTTGACGATTCCATTTACTTTGTTAGACATAATATAGATTTCCTGTAATAAAAATTGTGTTTACCCATCCCGAACATACGCATGCAGAACACGCAGCTGTGCCGTTTAGAGCTGTGTAGCATAAAAAAAGACTGAAATTTGAAAACTTACAGGACGAGAAATCTAGGACTTACTGCGAAATGGAAGGGACAAACTTTTGACTTACTTAAATTGCTGGCAAGCATGCTATAGAGATATCCAAACCAAGTCAATGAATGGTTTTTTGCCGCGCATTTAAAAAATGATGAATTAATTCAGTTTATTGTAACTGCCCCGGGCAAGGGTCTGCGCCACCTTCCCACTTCACTGGTGAGTCATTTTCGTTTTTCATATACTCTCTTCACCATAAATAGGAATAAATCGCTGTGGGAGAATGGTTACCATGCCTGAATACATCAGAACAACATTGTCTGGAATGATGTTGCTGGCAATTCTGCTTTCAGCATCAGAATCACTACAGGCACACCATTCCTTTTCGATGTATGACCGTTCCATCACCTATGTCTTTACCGGCGTAGTCGACAGCATCAACCCGGATGCCAGCCACCTGCAAATCAACTTTGTACCACTTAATGAAACACGGGATGCACTGATTCGCGATGCCAGTGGAGAAAGAGTTACCTGGTCCGTGGAAATGGAAGGTGCAGCGGCAAGTGCGCGCGAGGGCATCTCTATCAGCACCTTTACCCGAGGCACCGTTTTCAGTGTCGGGCTGACCCCCTTGCGCAATGGCGAACCGGGTGGTGCACGCATCGGCGGAATTTTTCGCTGCCCTGAAGGCAAGGCACCTGATGCTGGCAAGCACTGTGACTCGGTTACAGGCGCCTTCCATTCGGGAGAAGAAAATCTGGCCACTGCCACAGCCAAATGGTCACCCTGACCACGGCAACCACTGCAGCGCTAAACTTCGTTGTTACAGGAATAAATAATAATAAGGAAGCACATGTATTCCACTATAAAAAACAAGCTAAAAGCCACCATCATCTACATACTTTTTCCTGCATGCACTGCAGTCTTCATTGCCTGTGTTTCACTGCCCGCCGTGCTGGCACAGGACAGTGTTGGCTATGGCTGGCCGGTGCCAATTATGCTGGGTGACTATGACGGCTATCCCGAAGAACAATTTGTTGGCTCGGTGACTCCCTGGTACTGGGAAGAAAATGCTACCGCCCGCAGCGGAGATGTGCCTGAAAACATTATTCCGCTGGAAACAGATTTGTTTACCTCGAATGATTTCTATGCCGACCGCGAATTCTGGATGGATCCGCGTTACTACCGCTGCAATAGTCCAATCGCGCTTGACTCAATTCATGGTGATTACTCATCCGGTCCCGGCGCCATCGATAATAATAATCCCGCCACCGCTGCCTGGGGGCATTGCGAGCGCGACTATCCTCGGGAAGCTATAATCAGCCCCTACCCCTTTAGCTCTGCACAAACCCATTACAGTGCCCTGTTGGCGGAAGCCATAGTGGCGGGTGGACCAACCCGGCATACCAAAGCCAGTTTGCCAGACTGGAATGGACGCTATACCCGCAATCTGGACCAGGCCTTTGGTCGCGGCCGAGTTGGAGAAACCAGTGCAAATCTGCCGCAGATCAATAGCGAACCGCCACAATGGGTGGTGGGTTGGGCCAATCAGATGCCGACCATCCTTTCTTTACTTACCCCGGAGTACCAAGAACGCTATGTGCAGCAGATGTACCACAAGGCCAACTCCAATGCTGCGCAATTTTCATTAATGTACTGTCGACCCGAAGGCCTGCTGCGCTGGTGGTCAGGCCCTGGTGGCCCAAGACAACTGGATGTCACTGTGGTGCCAGGGCGCGTTCAGTTTATGGGCGGTACGGATAATGCCCTGCGTCAGGTGCAGGTGGACCGCGAATTTATTATTGATCATGCGTCAGAGTTGTCTGTTCCCCGTCTCGGTCAGGATGTCAGGCAATGGCTGGGAGAAACCATTGGCTTCTGGAATGACAATGTTCTGGTAACCTGGACTTCCAATATTCAGGGCTGGTTTACCCACAGTAGCTGGGAGTATTCCAACCAGATGCAGATCATCGAGATCTGGTCTGAACGTGAGGATGCCGATGGGAATTTCATCGGTCTTGAACATGAAACTATTTTCTATGACCCGGAGGCTTTCATGGAGCCGGTACGTGACATCCGCTTTTTTACCTACCTGGGAGATTATGCGCAGTATGCGCCGTTTAACCACGAGCATTGTAACCAGACTATTTTTACCGGCCCCGATGGACGGGCCGCCCAGGTCTCTCCCGGGACAACTATTGATTACAAGGTCTATGATCTCTACGATCGTCCCTGGGCAAAAATCTGGGAAGAATATTTCGAACAGGACATGAACCGACCAGAGGAAGATGACTCTCTTGGCGGGTTTCGTTAAAAAAACGGAATAAAAACCACAAAAAAACCCGCATCATGATGCGGGTTTTTACAGGTCTCGAGCAGCAAGGCAGCTTGATTGATTTAATTTTTTACCCGACAGCTTACTGTTTCGCTGAGCAAGAGTTCATCAGTATCAGCGGCAAAAACCTCAGCTAATACACTACCATCCTGGATAAAGTTGGCCTCAATGGCTTCAGCACCCTCAAGCACGTCATCAGCGTCATTATCAAATTCGATTTCCAGCTCATCCTCGTCAGTGCTGTAGGCTTCGGACTGAACAGAGACATCACCAGAAGTAACAATCGCATAATAATTTCCACTGGTGAGATCTTTGGCTTTTACCTTGATCTTGGAGCGAACCTGGTCTCCCGATTGATCACGCACTTCACAGGAAGCAAATAGGTTGGCAACATCATCAGAATCGTCATCATGATTTGAATCATCATCAGAATCGTCTTCATCTTCCGGATCGTCATCGATAAATCTGGCATAGTTTGCCATCTCAGCACACATGCCCCCATCTTCACGTTCTGCAAAGATCATTTCATAATTAAACGA
>Ga0255753_1002326_pt1 | contig 21205 bp, 24 predicted proteins | sample 041ome_10_FD_179953 | JGI IMG/M metagenome (GOLD analysis project Ga0255753, IMG submission 179953) | Coastal salt marsh microbial communities from the Groves Creek Marsh, Skidaway Island, Georgia - 041412US metaG (version 2) | ecosystem: Environmental > Aquatic > Marine > Intertidal zone > Salt... | reverse complement strand
AAAGTAATTGTATATGTTGTGCAGAGCGAAGATTAATAAAACAACTGAAACATGAATGTGTAAAAAATGGAAATAGAATTCACAAATTTTCAGCTTGGACTAAACGAAAATTTGGGACACTTATTATATATAGACCTACTAGTTATGGATATGGTATATCACTACCATGTGTCATGTGTCGCAAAATGATCGAAAAATATGATTTACGATGGAAAGCACATGATGGAAGACATTGGATTGATAGTCAACAAACAGATAAGTTGCCGAAATCTCAACCAACCAATAAACAAAGAAGACTGTTAAAATTTAGCGAAAGTAGTTAAAAATTAATATTCTTTTATTATTTTCGCACGCGCCCCACCCCAGCTGTAGTAGCTGCCGCCGGATTGAAATCCGGTGCATATGCTGTTCACGCCTGCTTCAACATGTTTTATACCCATGCAAGATGGTGTATTTATACAAGCGGCTTCACAATCTTCTTTGTTCCGAGCTTTTATTCCATCAAGGTACAGCTGAATACTACCCCCCATATACAGATTTTGTACATTGTTAGATATAGTATATTTTATTGGATCGTCAAAAATACGCATATGAGCCTTTTCTTGTTCAGTAATATTTTCAAAACGAATAAATTTGGCTGGTTCATTTGCCGATGATTTATATAGTAATAAGTCATCTGTAGTTTTGCCATTCATTATAAGTTTAAGTTCTGTACCATCCTGCATAGTCATTGAAATTCTATACAATGGCGTTGCAGACTCGTAAACATCAACCCAACTAATTTCCCCCGTAGTACCAACACTCAAATATTGATTTTCCTTTCTGATCACAAAAGCGTCATCGCTACCCGTTACAAATTCTAGCGGACTCTCGTCAAATAAAAAAACATCCAATTTGTTCTTTATCTTATATTTCAATCTTTCACCCGAAATCTCAGATATAAATCCGGTTCCATCTTCAAATGTCGGACTAAATGCCAAAGATTGACCGTCAAGTTCGTCAAAATTTTGTTGTACGTGTTCTGCTGTGATGTTTTGTATTAAAGTCTTACCTATGAGATCAAACCACAGTTCACCACTATCACCCATTGAGTAGTACATATTTAATTTATGAATACCTACATTCGTTGTATTTCTTTCAATCATAAACGAAATAGATAACCCATCTCTGTTATTATTAAAGTAACCATTTTCAAAATCTGCAGCCCTGGTTAATATTTTTGTTTCTTCAATAGAATTATTGAATGTGCGAGTAAACTTCAAACGCCGGACATTATCAAAACCACTCTCATTTGACCATATGATAGACAAATCTATAGGGTCAGTCAGTGTAGAGTCACTCATTTTATATTATATAAACATTTTTATTATAATTTGTTTTACGATAAAAATGTGGTCATTATAATTGAACTAATGTGTATGAGATATTAGTAAGGTCGTCAAAATTAGTAGGGAACTGTATAAATCCGACACCATTGTCGTCATATTTCATTACTTTACCAACTATATTTCCAGACATATCTGTCATTTCTGATTCTGTGGATATAAAGTTACCCAATTCACTCTCAATTTTATAAAGTACTGTGGCATCATTGAATTCGGGTGTAAAAATTACACTCCCATCGCTCTGGAGTTGTACATATTGTTGTGTATCCGTCCGGAGAATGGTTATACCACTTCCCTTGTTAAGAAATGATACGGGTATATTTTCACCAAAAACATTTTGACCATTTATTTTCAATTGATATACAAATGACTCGGATGTAATATTCAAACGAGCAATATCAGGGGGGGCTAATTCAAAGGTCTTTCTTTGAATATCTTCGAAAGATGAAGTTATATCGTCTGCTGTAACCGCCACTGGAATAACCTGACCCTCTGGTAACAATGATTTCCATAATGTTGGATCATTGATATCTTGGTTTATTAATGTGTAATACATTGCGATCGTGTGTTGCCCGACTTCATTGGCTGTGCGTTCTATTTCATAGCTTGTGCTTAAACCAGTTTGACCATTCACAAAATAAGTTGAATTTTCACTTCGGTTATATTTATTTATTTCTTGATTACCACCTGGGGATGTCTTCACAAATATTAAACCACCGACAAACGTAAAACCAGCTGGGCTATTATCCCAATTAAGTGTAATTTCTAAAGGCTTGTCCAACTCACTCATTTATATACATTAATATTTTATTATTCCGCATTACCCATCGTTACACCCGTAACTGTAATAGTTGGTGTAGACGACGACGAGTCGCTTGTCGATGGTGATGGCGATTTGTCACCGAGTATGGAATCGAAGTAACCCTTCTGATAAGCAAAATAACCACCACCAATAGCAACCATCAATAACAAGAGGATTAAAATAGGATTCATTTTTATATAAGGTAATATTTTAATTTTACATTTTGTGTTCTGTACAATATGTAAAATTAATTATACTCATTCGGGGGATTGAACCCCGGACCTCAAGCTTACAAGGCTCGCGCTCTACCATCTGAGCTAAATGAGCGTATTATCTCCATCTCGGGGTTTCGATCCCCGCACTCCACGGTTAACAGCCGTGTGCTCTTCCAAATGAGCTAAGACAGAATTTATTCCAACCTACTGGATTTGAACCAGTGACCCATGGAGGATCATATTTTAGCAATTACATGTGCTACAATCCATTGCTCTTCCACCTGAGCTAAGGCTGGTTTGAAACTTCTGTGTAAAGTATCCATTACACCACAGAGGCTTCATCAATATTAGTATCTTTCTCTTTAAGCTCGTTTACATACTTAAACCTACAAAGTATCAATGAAAATATTCCAGCTGAAATATTTGTGATTGTCATTGGTATTACATTATATTGTACGGAATATACGAGAGCCAGTACACTTGCGATGAGATTTAAATATAAGAACCAATAATTTATTGCTTTGGCGTCTCTTAGTTTATATACATGAACTACCTCTGGTACAAACATAATACATATTAAAATTGAACTCAGTATACCACATACGTCGAATATATTCATACTTACTTTGTAATAATTTCTAATGTTTAAGTAAGATGTTGGTGTGGTTGATAATATTTGTTCTTATGCTTATGTTTATCAACAGGCCACCTGTTACATCTGATACAGTCTGGACATATTGGCATTCACCATTACAGCCCAAAGTTATTCGCAAGTGTATTGACAATTGGGAACATGTTGGTAAATGTAAAGACATACGTGTATTAAATGATGTGAGTGTTTATAGATGGATCCCATTTTTTGAAATGATTAAAATAAATTCAATAACTTCACATAAGGCGAACAAATCGGATTTGATACGTTTATATCTTATAAAAACATATGGTGGAACATGGATGGATGCATCTATAATACTCACACAAAAGCTCCATACATGGTTGCCAGAAGAACGTGTTTTTTGTTACAAAGCTGATAGATTCTCAAAAGAAAATATTACATGCTTAGAAAATTTCTTCATAAAAGCACCACCAAATCACCCGTTTATAAATGAATGGTATGAAATGTGTAAGGGTGATTTTGAAGATAAAAACTACAAAGAAAATAATGAAACTTATAGAAATATCATTGGTAAGAATGGTGATTATCTAGTTCCGTATGTTTCTTCAATGAAAATAGATTTGAGTAAATATAATGACATAGTTTTAGAAAGTTCGGAAAAGGGTCCATATAGAGATACCATTGAACATGGTTGGGATAATCCTGAAAAGATATGTAAAAATATTTCATACTCTTATAGAGTTGTCAAATTGTGGAACAAACTTAGAAATTATATAAATCCTGACGACATACCTATGATAGAAAAAACTACTAAAATACCCAAAGTATTATTTCAAACATATGGCGATAAAAATAAAATACCTAAAAAAGTACACAACAATATCAATGAATTTGCAAAAGATTACAAATATGAATTATTTGATGATAATGATTGTTATGATTTTATTCTTACAAATTATGACAAAAAAACAGCAGACAAATTTAAAACACTAAAAACACCCGCACATAAAGCCGACTTATTTAGATACTGTTATATTTATAAAAATGGTGGTATTTATATGGATATAAAAACCGAACTTATAAAACCACTCGATACAGTGTTTACGGACAATAATAATTTATATACCGTTTTAAGTATACAAAGGGGTACAATATATAATGGTATAATAGCATCCGGACCGGGTAGAAGTATTTTTTTGGATCTTATTAAATTTATGGTAGATGGTCCGGATGTACCACATTATTTGAGTAACTGCGCTGAATTTTATAACCTTCTTTTAGAATCGTATGATACAAGTTTACAACCCGGTATAAATGAAAACAATCTTTATCTTTTTGATGAGGTTTGTGTCACTGATACGAATAAAATAAGACACGGATTAAAAGATACATCTATCGAATACGAATATGTAAATATATGTCATGATGGTCTAGACAGATACAACAAATGTTGTCATATATACGATAAAGGTAAAGCCATATTGAAGAGTCGATACTCAGACTTTCCTTGGAAATAGTAATTCTTTTCATATCTAGAATTAATCATATTCTACATATGTAAGTGATGTGTAATTAAAATATATAAGGGTGTTCACGACGTTCCTCCTTAGTTCTCAAAAGTTGTGTTATACCCAAAAACAAAAGAGAAACGAACACCATGTCTTCAATGTCTCTCACAGCTGCATAAGACACAAGCATCAATGTAAAAAATTTAAACCATTTTTGGTCCAAAAGGTTTTCCAGTCTCTTTGGTGTTTTTGTTATACCAGAAGTACCAAAAACAGAATGAAACAGTATTATAACACCATATATAATGGGGCTTTCTATATATTTACTAAACGTTGGAAAATAGTTATAACTTCCGTGTAAAGTGAGACCCATCAAAGACAAAATGGATATTAAAATAAGACTGACATTGTTCTGAAGAAACATTTATAATATACAAAGAAAATGATCCAAATGGGGTTCGAACCCATGACCCCGGCGTTGCATGTATGTATTTTACTACATTCGAATATACATGATGTATAAGCACCGTGCTCTAACCAACTGAGCTATAGGATCCTATATTATATTATAGGTTATTCTTTAAGTTAATTATGCAATTCTAAGAAAATCTTCAAACTTAACAATGTTAGTCGCACCCTTAATAAAATTTCGATTTGTTTGGGCGTAATTAAATGCTTCCTGTGATACACGTTCAGCTAATATAGTGTCATATACACATGCTTTTGAATCACGGATAAGATACCCAGGTGTAATCACTTTAGTTTCTACCGAAAGTTTTGAAAGTATGTGTTTATAATCACACATTTCCGATACAATAACAACAGCATATCCTCTGTTCGAAAAACTACATTCAATAGAGGATACATGATCCCCGTGTGTATCTGGTAATATAATATTTGTAATTTTAGAGTTACGTGCAAAACCAGCGTGTGTAACTAGATCGTTATTACTTCTCCCGGGAACTTCCAAAAAAACAACAGAACTAGAAGAAGTAGCTTCTATGTAAGCACAGTCAATATATTTTGCAAGTTCTTGAACTGCAGTTTGAAAACCAATTGATTCGAGACCCGGTATGTCATTGAATACAGTCTTAGCTATACCTATTATATTTGTGGTTATCCTATCATCTAATGCGAGATCTCTTGCAGATTTCATAGATTCATTCCCACAAATACAGTACAGTCTTTCAAAATCTTTTAGATTTTTAGTAGCAGAATAAAGATCAACAAAATCATACGAAGTTTTTAAAAGTGTTCCTGGACCTTCGTTAATGTGTTTTTGATCAAAATAACATTTTGTGTTACTATTAAGACCCCGGAAACCATCACTAAAACCATGGACCAAATTTCCGCAATTTCTTTCACGTAATGTGATCGAACGAATTATGGTATTAACCCCGGGACATACACCACCAGCAGTGAGAATACCAACGTTCATATATTATATTTACAATTTTGTTTTTAATTAATTATTTCTAAGATAATGATATATGTACCTAGAGATCATCACATACGCAAATAAGTCTATGGGTATGTTTGAAGAACTTGTGAAAAATGAATTTGGTGTTAAAATAACAGTTCTTGGTTGGGGAACGGAGTGGAATGGCTTTGGTGACAAATACAAAGCAATGTCTAAACATTTAGAAAATAAAAATGACGAAGATGTTGTTGTTTTTTTAGATGGTTTTGATACCAAAATAAATAAAGATCCCCAAAATATTATCGAAATTTTCGAAGAAATGGATTGTAAAGTTTTGGTATCTAAACACCCAACACCACTTGGATCAATTTCGAGACAACTATTCGGAACTTGTAAAAACAATAGTATAGCTAATTCTGGTCTTTACATGGGGTATGTAAAATACGTAAAACAATTTATAGATGATGCATTAAAAATGAAATGTGAAGATGACCAGACAAATCTAAATTCATTATGTCATAAATATAATTTTATAAAAGTTGATGAAGATGAAAAAATATTTAAAAATATTTCACTGGTCAATAAAGATAAAAAAGTTGAGTCTTTATTTGTGTCATATCCAGGAACATTATCTATGAGTCGTATAAAAAGATCTGTATTTGAATATACACAATTTCTTTATCTATATATTTGTGGTATATTAATAATAACATTGGCAGTCTTTCCAAAATACACTAAAATAACTTTACCATTTTTATTGGGGTTTATTATATTTTATGCGACACTTGCCGACAAATCGTGTACATCGGAAACAGTGGATACCGTCAGATAGATGTAATAGTCTTCGTAATTATTTCTAAGATAATACTATACAATGTTTGAAATTGTGACATACGCAAACAAATCTCAGGGTATGTTTGAAGAACTCGTCGATAATCCGTTTGGTATACCAGTCAAAGTTTTAGGTTGGGGTAGAAAATGGAATGGTTATTCTGATAAATCCAAAGGACTTTTGGAGTACATGAAAACAAAAAATGACGAAGATATTATTGTGTTTGTAGATGGTTTTGATACAAAAATAAATAAAAGTCCTGAAAATGTTATACAACTTTTCAAAGAATGCAAATGTAGAGTTCTTATGTCAAAAGATCCAGAGAACTTTTCAGATATTGGTCGTTCTTTAATTTTTGGGCAATGTACCGAGAAGAGTATGGCCAATGCCGGTATGTATATGGGTTATGTGAAAGAACTAACCATTATGTTGCAAGACGAAGCTGATATGAAATGTTTAGATGACCAAATTAATCTCAATGCTTTGTGCAAAAAACATAATTTCATATCCGTCGATGAAGATGAAAGAATTTTCAAAAACTTTGGACCATTAGACAAAAAACAAGATTCTGATGCCATCTTCGTGTCTTACCCGGGTTCTCCTGGGTTTGATCGATACACACGAGCCATAGTTGAATACACACAATTCTTGTATATATATATATTGTGTCTACTCATTTTGGGTTTGGCTTTTTTCCCACAAAGACAGTATGTAATACTGCCTATATTAATTCTATTTATAACCTTCTATGCTTTGGTCGCCGACAAATCCTGTACTTCATAAACTATGGACGTTAACTAATTCCATATTAGAACCATCTAGACTCTTTCTATTTTTCAATACAGCAGCAACACTATGTATCCATTTTTTTACACTTTCGTGTTTTCTAGACACTACAGAATTATCGTCAGGTATAATATTCAAACCGTTACAAACGTCTGGTTTATTATCTTTGTCAGGAAATTCTTTATTAAATGCATGTATGCTATCTGACGGAATATCAGGTGCTTCATCTAATAACCTATCATATTCATCTCTTGAATTGGAAACAAATTCAACGACATCGGCTCGGTGTCTTACATCAAGAGATAACTCCATATCTATACGTCTATAAAACTTGGAATATTGTACACACATAACAGAATGATTCTCTGAGAGACGTTGACACTGACTAAATTTTGAAAGAGAAGTCAGTATTCCACCCAATACATTCAAAAAAGCAAACATATATTGTATTATCAATATCTTTGATCTTGTAGTTTGATCAACATTCTCATTTCCACTTGGATTTAAAACCGCAAACCCCCCAACACCTGTTATACTAGCTATAACGATACTTGGATAAGAAAGATAATCATGTTGCTTTTTATATTTAAGTCTTGCATGATTGTGAAGCCATCTATATCCAGCTGCCTTTTCTCCCCATCTTTTTAAAAGGGATTCTTGTTTAGAACACCATTGATGTTTTTCATATGGTAATTCTTCCATATACTATAAAAATATTTTAAGCACAATACTGACATTTATTGGTGTTGGTATCCCGTCTCGCAATATATAAATCACCATTTGTAAAATTTAAACATATCCACTGGCCTGAACGCATGCGATTTATTTTAACTTCTTTACCCGTAGAACTTCTATAATCATTATATGAATAATCAACAAAGGTATAAGTTTCATCGTCTATGAAAAACCTTTTACCATCACTTGAATGTAATATTTTCATTGTGGGTACATTAATAATACCACCATATTGCTCCGTATATATATCCTCTATATTTAATGAAGTAACTTGTGGTTTTGTGCCTGGATTCGGCCATTTTTTGACATTAATATACATTGTATCGCCGGATCCGCAACACCTATAACACAACTGCGCTCCCTGGCATTTTTCAAATTTAGACAGTGTACAAGAAACTCCTTCACTCCAATCAATATCATCATACGTTAAATAGTCCACCTCACGAAATTTATATGAATTCTCACCGCATGCATCCGAACACGTAGACCATTCACTATATTTACAGCGACAATCAATTTCTTCGTATTCCAGATTACCCTGACTTACACACCTCGAACGTTTCATTTTATGTGTACTTTTATCACACTCCCCCCACGCCGTCCACTCTGATGCGGCATAACATATATTTCCGAGTCTATTATCATTATTTAGTTCTGGAGCTGGAGCTGGAGCCGGAGCTGGACCCGGGGATGGACCAGGGGATGGACCGGGGGGTGGACCGGGGGGTGGACCGGGGGATGGACCGGGGGATGGACCGGGGGATGGACCGGGGGATGGACCGGGGGATGGACCGGGGGATGGACCCGGGGATGGACCCGGGGATGTAGAATATGATACAATTATATATTCTTTATAATCATTCTCAATTCTATTAATAGATTCTTCGAACTCTTCTCCAAGTGTTAGAACTCTCTCCGAAATATCATTATACCCCTCACCGTTGTTTAACTCAATCATTTCAATTAATTGACTTTCATATTCATTGAGTTTGGTATTATATTCGTCCGTTACTTTTTTTATTTCTGCATCAAATTGTTCTTGTTTTTCACCGTATTTTTGATACTCTTGTGCTTTATCAATGATCCAGTCTCTAAGTGTACTCGAGCCATATCCAAAACCATAGGGTAACTCAACGATGTCTTTCGTTTGATCTACTGGGGGATCTCCCCATATTTCTGGGAAATTAAACATTTTATTGGACATATTTTTTCCAACATATACGTTTTCTTTAAACAGAGTATCGTAGTTTGCAAATTTAAAACATTTTTTCGAGTCAAAGTCGGCTTTTAAAAAACTACCACCTGTACACGTATAAAACAATATTAACCCTATAAATATTAGCAATACAAGAATAGCTATAAAAAATGAAGTCGGTACACCAATAACCGACATTCTATTATGTACTGATATTATTTTGTTTGAAGGTTCATCCATGTCTTTTTATATGCATTAAATTGCTTTTTCGTTGGACCACGTGAAATTATATAATTAGTCGCAGCTACCCTGAATCGATTTGCAAGTCTTGGATTTATGCCATTGACATTTATTTGTTTTATTATAACTTTTCGTTCGAGTTCCTTTTCACGTTCTCCCTTCCACCTATTAATCATGCGACGTTTTATTAAATCGGCATTCTTTTTAAATACAATACCTGCTTTGTCCACATGTGAAAGTTTATTTATTTTAGATTTGATGTTTTTGACATCTTGATTCAAAGAAGGCATCACATTTTTATATCGATTTATCCATCGTTTTCCATACAAATTTTGTATATCTTGTCTAATCGAGTTTTCATCCAATCGCCTGCGTTTTATTACAAGGCTTCTCTTTTCGTCTTTTTTCTTTTGAACAACATTTTTCCTAGAAGGTTTGGGTGGTGGTGGTGGTGTGGGTCTTGAATTTGCTAAAATCTTCATGTTTTTTATCTTTTCTATTTTTTTACATAAACTTTGTTTTGTATCCTTTTCGTTAACAGATATACCAAGAATCTTAGAAATCCTAATTAACTCTGTTTTACTATAGTTACCACACAAAGATCGACCTATCTTAAGCTTATTATTTTTACCGGATAGAGTTGTATTTTTTTCCTTATTTGTATTTCTAAAAACCACCGATTTTTTGTTCGTTATTGATTTAATTTTTTTACAAATGTCTTCTTTTTTAGTTGTATTTTTAATACCAACAACACCAATAGTCCTAGCTAGATGAAGTAGCTCATTTTTTGACATTCTTAGACACTTTTTCTCATCCACGTTTATTGCGTTTTGTTGTTTATGTGTTAATGGTTTTATTTTTTTTGTGTGTGTAGGAATAGATGTTTTTATTTTTTTCTTTTTCTGGACTATATTACTATTTGGTATTTCATTTGTTATTATTATTTCATTCTTTGTATTTAAAAATCTAACAAGTTCCATACCATCATTATACGCTTTGATCATATCTTGAGGAAAGGTGGCCCCCGAAATCTGTATGTTACCAGTTTTAGCTAATATATACTTGTGTTTCTTGTATTGTATATACATAAAGGGGGATAATTCAGATTCATAATTTACAGATTCTACACCATACTTGTAAAATCTCTGTGAAAGGCCATAAAAATCTCTAAATACACCATTTATTCGAAATTGTCCACTTAAATTATTATATTCAAATGGATTGTATAAAAATGCTTCTTTATCAGAGTATGTATTCACCATGTATCTGCGAATTAAATCAGGTTGTTGTTCAATATTCGTACCGAGAAATCCCCCCGAAAATCGAACCTTGCCATTTTTATAGAAATTAACACTCGCACCCTTTGTTACATTTCCATCTGATACGGATATATTAAATTGTACAGAAAAATAGTCTTTACTTAAAGATCCCTTTGCTCCGTATTGTCTACTATGCACAAATCCAGTTTGAAATCTACCATAAATACCTTTTATTTCCAGAGTATCTACAAATAAACCACCACCGATTGGTGTTCTTTCCTTTGGTTTCTTAGATAAAATGTTTTTGAGGTTAATTCGATTACCGGATGTAAAGTGTTTATTAACAGTGGCATTAAACATTCCTGGATTTAGCTTACTTATTACAAGATTTGTTGTAGACGGTGATGTAGTTAAAGACCCAACCAATGAAGGTGTAGAGTTTGTATTATCATTACTATTATATACAAATTGTGCAAATTCGCCATAATTATCATTACTCATAATACTTTTGTTTATGTTATTTGGAAATCTCTGATTTCTCAACATACTAGCTTCTATGTTTCTTGTAATGTTGTTAACTGATGAGGTTGTGGAAACACTTGATGGCTGTGATGACGGTGTGGTCTGAATTTCTACATTCGATTTTCTTAAGAACTCCTTAATGTTGGGGTTCATATTAATTAATAGTACTATTTTTTTTAGTAATCGTCTGTAAATCCAAAGTTTTCTTCAACAATGTCCAAACCAAATATGACAGGTTGTTTAGGGTATACACGATCCTTATAAGTGATGGACTCTTCCCTGACTTCAATATCTCTTGAACTAAATGGCCCTGCGTAGAAGTCTGGATTGAATTTGGGTCTTCCGAGATTATTTGACTGACAATGTTGATTGAACAATTGTACAAATAGCTTTTGGGGGACACACAAATCTTCACCATATACAAGATTCGTAGATTCCATAAAATTATGTAATGTACTCGCAACCATGGCCACTTGTCTCTGAATCTTCTTGAAATATTCTGGCACAACATTCCAAACATCTTTGTTCTTATATTTTTGTGAATAATCCAAATAAGCTCGTACACACTTATACAAGATAGTTGGTATTTCTTCATTTAACTTTAGATCAAGTTGTGGATCTGCATCTTTCACCTGTTTTGTAAAATTCCACGGTAATACACGACGAAGTACAGAACCTGAATTATCTTTCCATCCCGGAACTTCATTGCCACCTAAAACACCTGGTGTCTTCCATTCGATAGATCGTGCCTTTTCATGCTTCACAGCAACACTTACATCTTCACCAGACACAATAGACTGAAATTCGGCTTGTTCCAGGGCTAAATCACCCTTCACTTCAGGTGCAATAAACATGAGAGAATCACAAATAGCGGAAAGACCAAACTTACGCTCTACATTATTACCAAGAGTCGACACATCTTCATTTTCATAAAACTTCTTGAAGATTTTTGTAATGATTGTAGACTTACCAGAACGAGCAATACCCTTGAAAAATGGAATGACCTGCCATCCATCCATATCACCCACTTCAAAGCACAAACGCCCACCCATCACATACGCCCATCTACAAACATCCTTTTCAAATTTCTGATAATCGAGGATAGATTGCATATGCGGTGTGGGAATGTCCCACCAATCCTCAACATGCGAATAGTCGTTGAATTGTTGATCAAAGTATTTACAACTCACAAGTGTTGGATCTAAACAACTAAATTGTTTACTTTCAAATGGATAAAAATGACAATCATAAATACCCTTTTCGGGGATCCATTCTTTTGCAATAAAAACCCCATTTTGGAAAGACCACATATGTCTATTTTTTTTAATCTCAGGGAAATCACTATCAACACAGTTTGAAAGGTGATTTATAACGTCACGGAATGCTGTACCTCTCGAAGTGAGATCTTTCCATACTTCAAAATTGACTTCCTTCTCTGCCAATTCATATACAAACTCTTGGATCGTGTGTGTAGGAAGCCAAGCTCTTGTATAATGACCACCGGAAACACGTTGAAGACAACACTTACCTTTGTATCTTCTCATATTCTTCTTTGATGTCTCGTCCAGAACTGCCACAATCGCTCGTTGATAAGGCGACATTTCACCCAGCTTTGCATCATCCATTGGTGTTGCATCAAAATATTCTGGATCTGCATCAAATTTTTCCGGGAGTTGGCGTGGGTGTAGAATTCGTTGTTGTGCATTCAAGTGTAAACGAATATTCTTAAAAGCTTCGTTGATCTGTTTAATCAATCTACATACTCTTTCACTTACCGATAAATCGTGATCCTCTGGTTGATATTCACCAAAATTAATAGACTTAATACGACTACCCAGACTTTTTATAAATTTAGTTTCCCGTTGTAACTTACCGTTTATTGTATTCATTTCTATGCGCCTGGGAAATCCATCTTCTTCTAATTCAGACGAGTCAAAAAATTGGTCATATCCAAGACGAACGATATCTCTGGGGTCACATTCATCCTTCGAAAGTGTCCATTTGTTTTCTAAAAGCGATAAGACACGCAATACCTGTTCTTGATCGAGTGTTTGAATCTGATTTTTTAGTTTTTCCATCTCAGATTCAATTACGTTAGGATCCTTATCTATGTAATGCGTGTCCATTTTGTGGTCTATAGTTATTATGCACTATTTTTCTAAGTTTGTTTTTTGCTGATAGCCGAGAGAACTTTAATAAGGATTTTATTTTGTACTTCGAGTTGGTGAGATATGTTTACCAGGGCAGAACAAACGGTATCACCGTCTGGGGTCGCCAAAACAGAACTGAGAAGTTCGTCAATTTGAAGCGGTTCTTCAAAAATTTCCGGAATATCAGAGTCATCATCATCAGACATATCATAATCAACACCTTCTTCTGTTTCTTCAATTTCATCAGAGTCAGATTCCGTAACATTGATTGGTTCCTCATCGATCTCACTATAAGTTTCGGTTTCGGTTTCTTCAGGGTGGGATGACATTTTAACCTAGACTGAGAAAAGACGGATAAAAATTTTTCGCACTAGTGCGATTTCAGCCAAAAAAAAAATGTTAGTATATAGTACAAAAACTCTCACAATGGCCGGTGGTCTCATGCAACTTGTCGCTTACGGCGCCCAGGACGTCTACTTGACGGGTAACCCCAAGGTTACTTTCTTCCAAGCTGTCTACAATCGCCACACAAACTTCGCGATGGAAAACATCGAACAAACTGTTAACGGCACAGCCACGGATAATGGTCGTGTCTCGGTCACCGTTGCGCGCAATGGTGATTTGATCGGCGAAATGTACGTCGAAATGAAGTCCAAGGCGGGTCTCGCCACGTTGACTGGTGCCGCTCAAGATTGCAACTGGGTTGCTGAACGTGCCGTGAAGGATGTTGAACTCTCCATTGGTGGTCAACGCATTGACAAACACTACCAACGCTGGTGGCGTTTGTATTCCGAGTTGTACTTGGATGAAGCCAAGAAGGCTAACTATGCCAAAATGACGACGGCGTCTGGTGATACCGTGTTCTTGCCATTGGTCTTCTTCTTCAACCGCAACCCGGGTCTTTACTTGCCGCTCATCGCTTTGCAATACCACGAAGTCCGCCTCGACTTCGACCTCTCCAGTGAATTCACCCAATACACTGATGGTAGCTTCAAGGTTTGGGGTAACTATGTGTACCTCGACACCGAAGAACGTCGTCGCTTCTCCCAAAAGGGTCACGAATACCTTATCGAGCAAGTGCAACACACTGGCGCCGATTCCGTTTCCTCCACGTCGACCAAGCAAGTTCGTCTCTCGTTCAACCACCCGATCAAGGAATTGGTTTGGTGCTTCTCGGACGGTGGCTCCTCTAACGCTGCTCTTTGGAACTTCACTTCCAACACTGCCGGTGTTGTTCTCCAATCCAATGCGGTTGGTAAGGACGCCTCCATCACCCAAGGTACCGGTGCCCCCCTCATTGATGCGACTTCCGGTTCTCGCTGGGTCGAAGAGGGTGCTGCCACTGGTACAGCGGCGGTTGGTCCTCTCGACAAGTTCAAGCTTGTCCTCAACGGTCAAGACCGATTCAAGGAACAAACCGGTAAATACTTCAATCAAGTGCAACCGATGTCCCACCACACCGGCTGCCCGTACCCGGGTGTGTACTCGTACTCGTTCGCCCTCAAGCCGGAAGAACACCAACCGACTGGTACATGCAACTTCTCGCGCATTGACAATGCTCAAGTTGCGGTGACGATTAAGCCAACGGCTACTACAGTCAACACAATGCATCTCTTTGCCACGAACTACAACGTCCTCCGTATCCAATCTGGTATGGGTGGTTTGGCGTTCTCCAACTAAATTTCTTAAATATATAAAATCATTTTCAATAAACTTTTTAAAATATAAATAAACATTTGCATTTTAAATAGTTTTTATTCGGTGGAAGTAAGATGTTTTCTACACACAGCTTTATAACTTTCTTCACCACCCACAAGTTCGGTATTATCACATTCTATTAACCGTTTTGTAAAAGGTCCTGCGGTTCCATTTTTACATTCCATACATAATGCTGACAACTTAGTGACCTCACATGCCATTGGAATGCAGTCGATTATTTCGCCAAATTTACGTTGTTTATAGTCACCATCAAGACCAACTATTATCACAGACTTTTTAAGAAATAAACACATGTGTACAAAGTCCTTCAAACATGTGAAGAACTGTGCTTCATCTATGGCGATAATATCTGCGTGACAGAATTCTTCATTCATTATACAATCTGTAATATTTTCAACTTTCAAACAAGGAAATTTTATACCATCATGTGTCTTCAGTACTTCTTCAGGCGAACGAGTATCTTTTGATGAATTAATGACCACGATCTTCTTACCTATGATGTTATATCTCTTAAGTCGACGAATAAGTTCTGAAGTTTTACCAGAAAACATATTTCCCATAATTATTGAAAGACTCATTCTTCCTTTGATATAAAATAATCTTATGTTTTTATAATGGTTGATATTCAAAAATGTCAATACAATGGCTACATGGGGTGGGTCTCTGCGAAGTCTGGTAGAGTGCGTTTTGGTAATACTATATTTCCAAACATCATTGAAGCTATAAAACATTTACGCCGTAATTAATCTACAATATAATTAAGAATGGCTTTGAGTGATAAAGAAATTTATAAAAAAGTCAAAGATTTACACAGAAACAAGGGTAAAATCTATACACCACTCAAATATTTCCGTGGTCTCAGAACAATTAAAGATATTGAAACTCGTTATAAAAAAATGTTAAAAAAAGATTATAAAAAGTTTAAAACTGATGAGGGTGTGAAAACGAAAACATCTTCATATACTCGGAAATTCCGTGACAAGTATCCATATGCGAAATCTCTTAATGAAATTTCAAAAGTAACAAAAATACCACTTAAAATATTACAGACCATCTATAATAGAGGTCTTGCCGCATGGAGAACTGGTCACAGACCCGGTGCTTCACCACAAGCATGGGGATATGCAAGAGTTCACAGTTATGTTATGAAAGGAAAAACATATTATACAGCCGATAAAAATCTACATAGTAAGTAGATGATATTACTGCTATTCATACTTTCCCTAGTAGTAAATATATTCGTTGGGTATTACATTTCTTCACAGAAAGGAGATGGTAAGGGTGGATACATATTTGATGCCGGGTTTCATCTCCTCCCGAATTGGGAACATTATGAACACCTTCCCGATTATCTACTCCTCGTTCCTATAATAGCTCTTATTTATTCATGGTCGACGTGGTCTAGTTCAAAAAAGAACGATTATCTACTCCTTTTATCGCTTATGTATTTTGCGAGAGCTGTGTGTAATGCAGTAACTGTGATGCCGTACACAAAGGAACAACCTTGTAAACTTAAACCAAGATTTGCATTCTGTAACGATTATACATTTTCGGGTCACACGACCTTCAATATAGTGACTTCAAACTTTGTGGGTGGGCCTTTGTGGCCATTTTGGCCTATAATTTCATCTATCACGTCCGTCCTCACTCGTGATCACTACACACTCGACATCGTTCTTGCGTGGATCATCTTCTTTTCTCTCAAGTGTAATATCATTACTTGACAATATCATGTTTCGAATTTCGTCATATAGCACGGCTAGAAGTGCTGCTTTATATGCTAGAAACCCCATAAGAGTAGCACCATAATCAAAATTAAACGCAAATGGTGCGCTATTCCACACTGTTTCGAAAATGGCAGTTCCCAATGGAACTAATAACTGTTTCGGAAATAGTGGAGATCTTTCAATGTTATCTACCTGTTGTGTGAGAAGACCAATATAAGCAAGGGATGATGCAACGCCCAACGTAGCAGATACACCCTCCTCAGCGCCATTTGTAATGAAATATACAGATGTAAGTGCTGTACCATAACCTAAAGTTGTTTTATTAATTTTAGTTTTGAGTTTTTCATAATCGGTTTTTGATTTATTTGTGTTATTGATATAATTATGAACCTTACAGATTGTTTTCATATAGTTATTATTATTCACAAACCTTTATAAAGATTATAAACTTGAACAAATTATAAAATGAGCCTCCGTGTTAAAAAGTTATCCGAAGATGCTATTATTCCAACACGTGGTTCGGGTGGCGCCGTCGGTTATGATCTATATAGTATGGATGATGTCATTATCAAACCATTACAACGAGCACTAGTGTGTACGGGTATTGTAATCGTTTTGCCGAGTGGTGTATATGGTCGTGTAGCACCGAGATCGGGTCTCGCCGTGAAGCATGGTATTCAAGTTGGTGCGGGTGTTATCGACCCAGATTATACAGGTGAAATTAAGGTTGTTCTTTTCAATCAAGGCGACAAAACCTTTGAAGTAAAGAAAGGTGATCGCATCGCACAACTTGTGCTTGAAAAATGTGAAACACCCCAAATCGAAGAAATTGGAAAAATTGAAGAAACTGTAAGGGGATCTGGTGGATTTGGATCAACCGGTTCTTAAATTTATATCAAATGTAATGATATAAATGCGTACGTCTATATCTGGTACCGAACAAGACGTAGAATCCATAGACTTCACTGGTGCCAAAATTATAAATGCTAACATTTCTCATTATCATTATGGGTGTATTTTAGATACAAATGATATTACATTTCAAGAATTAAGAAAGTATATCTTCCTAGGTATCAAGACACCTGTTCTACTATCGGGGTTATTTTCTACTATCACAGATCAACCGGGTGATTGTTCGCTATTTGAACAATTTGAACTAGTTGCGTGGATGTGTGGTAGTGGATATAAATATAAAGATGGACAATATATCACACTTTACACCAGAATTTCTAGTATAAATGATGTAATGTCCGATATATTCAGGGCATTTAAAGGTGATTCATGGTCCGAGAGAGTCTTCAAATTTGTAGCTGTGTTAAGAGTTCGACTTAACGATGGTAGAGAGGTATTAATTGAAGTGTAACGAGTCTTTTTTTAATAGATATCTAATTGTCACAAAACCACATATTTTCTTCCATGGGCATGAATAATACCCCCTTGCGCATAGTCATAAATAATTTTGCTTTATGAACTGATGGATATGTCCACAACATCCAGCGTTCCCAGTATCCCTGATGAAACATATCATCCCAATCTTCTTCCGTGCTTTTGTCTATATGTAGCATATGTCGTTGTATTTCGATAGGATCATCTTCAATTCTTAATTCTGTAGGAATTACGGCACCTTTACCAATAAGATGAGATCGCATAAGCTTAGGATTTCTATGATCCGTGAAATCTGGTATTCCAGAAGTACCAAAATCAATAGAACGTTTATCCGGTAACACAACCCTATACTTATGACTTAATGAAGGACTTGGTTTGAATACAACGTACATTATACTATGTTTATATTTTTGTCTTTATACATTTCACACAGGTAGTTTATAAGATGTTTATTTTTCTGATTACATTTATTATATTCTATTCGTCATCAATCTCGATGTCGTCATCATCAACATCATTATCACCATCATCATCATCTTGTGTAGATGCCCCAATACCATGAAAGGCGAAAGAAGGTAGCTTTTCAGATTGCTGAACCAAAACTTGCTGTAACCGAACGGTTACTCCGAACTTATTATCGATGAACCAAATCTGATTCAAGTCAATAATGGTGAGAACACGCTGACCCTTTTCAATCGAATCGAGTGAAATGTTGTCTCTCTTCATATTGTATGCTTCCGGTACAAAGGATCCATCAGGTTTAGTGAGAATCTTAAGCTTGATAGTAGACGGATATGGTTCCTTACCAGGTCTGACGACCGGTTTATACAAAGCCTCTCGTAAAACGGCAACGTTAAACTCCTTACCAAGCCATTCTTTGGAATTCTGGGCGACAGTATTAACGACGATATCGTCGAGTTCCTTAAACTTTTCACACAAAACCATAGATTCTGCGTTATCGGGATCAAAACTGAGATCCAACGAATACGAAGTTCGGCCAGTTGCTTCATCAGTAAAAGTACTCATACCATACGGAGATCTCATATATGGAAGTTGAATGTAGAGTTTCTTGTTGTCACTATTATTGAGATAGACAGCTTTTCCACCATTTTTATTTTTTCGAAGCTTGGAGAACTTAACAGCAGACGGTGTGAACTCTGAGGATTGTTGGATGCTTAGTGACATTGTAGTTTATTATATATCTATTACATGTTCAAACTTTAAGTAATTTTTTTCTTGATTAATTATAAATGGGTTTCTTTAAAGATTGTGGCTGTGGGTGTAATGGGTCTAAACAGAAGAAAAAGTTTATGATCGCAATGATGTCTGCATTAATATTTTTTGTGGTTGCAAATCCACAAACGTATCGAGTTGTCAGGAGAATATTAGGTCCGATTATTGCGTCACCGACTGGTTGTCCAACACAGGTGGGTGTGTTTATTCATTCGATTGTTTTCCTTTTGGTTACATGGGGAATGATGAATATCAAGAAGGAAGATTACACAATTGACGAATCTCCCGCAGAGATGAAGTTTGATGTATCGCCTTCTATGCAGAAATTACCTGTTCCTCAAATGAATAAGGGCCCTGTTCCTCAAATAAATTTGGGTCCTGTAAGCTCTGTTACTACGAAAGAACCTGAATCACTTCGTAAAATGGAAATGGGTGTTGAACAACCCCGTAAAATTCAAACAAAAAAACCGAATATGATTGAATCTCAGGTAAACAAACAGGCACCTTCGCCAGGTGTATTTGATCCAGAATTTCAACCACTTGATGGTACGTTTAGTGTTGGATGTATCGACTTGAATCATCTCGATAAGTCCTATTAATTAGAATTCTTCGTCGAATTCAATCTCACCAGAATCATCATCTAATTTACCATAATCTCCGACTCTCTTTTCGAAAAAGTTAGTCTTCCCATCAAGGGAAATATTCTCCATAAAATCAAATGGATTTTTCGAATTGAACAGAGGAGGTTGACCTATTTGCTTGAGAAGGCGATCAGACACATATTCTATGTATTCTGACATTTTATTAGAATTCATCCCGATCAAATTACATGGAAGTGCATCAAGAATAAACCCCTTTTCAATTTCAACAGCCTCCTTCACAATGGCATAGATTTTTTCGGTACTTGGTTTATTACGCAAAACTTTGTAAAGTTCTACAGCAAACTCTTGGTGGAGTCCTTCGTCACGTGATATAAGTTCATTCGAAAAACAAAGGCCTGGCATGAGACCACGCTTTTTAAGCCAATATATAGCACAAAAACTACCACTAAAAAATATACCTTCAACACACGCAAATGCAAAGAGGCGTTCAGCGAAGGAACGAGATTTTGTGTCAAACCATTTCATGGCCCAGTTTGCCTTTTTCTCTATACAAGGGACTCGTTGTATAGCTTCAAATAACTCTTTCTTTTCTGCGGGGTCTTTTATATATTTATCGATAAGTTTACTGTATGTTTCTCCATGAACCATTTCATTATGAGATTGGTAAGCATAGAAAGAGCGAGCTTCGCTTATCTGAACTTCATCCGCAAAATTATTATTAATGTTTTCGAAAACAATTCCATCAGACCCAGCAAAAAACGCCAAGATGTATTTTATGAATTTCTTCTCATTATCATTGAGTGTCTCCCAATCATCCAAATCTTTTGATAGGTCAACTTCTTCAGCAGTCCAGTTACTCATTTGGGCCTTCTT
>Ga0255753_1002325_pt1 | contig 21207 bp, 15 predicted proteins | sample 041ome_10_FD_179953 | JGI IMG/M metagenome (GOLD analysis project Ga0255753, IMG submission 179953) | Coastal salt marsh microbial communities from the Groves Creek Marsh, Skidaway Island, Georgia - 041412US metaG (version 2) | ecosystem: Environmental > Aquatic > Marine > Intertidal zone > Salt... | reverse complement strand
ACCTGACCGTTTAGATATTCTGTCTTTGCTAGTTCTATAGCATCTAAATCAGCATAGAGTGTGTTGATCACACCCGATGCTACCGGTAAGTATCTTTCTAAATTGTCAAAGTCTGTTGTTTTCTCTAGGAACACGACCTTGCCTGATGCGTTAACCGTGGGTGCCACTATCTCTGTGAACACATCTGGATCATCTGCAACACCATCGCTGTCGCTGTCTGCATAACTTACCAATACCTTGAAGTTGTCAATGAAGCCGTCTGTTTCCACTTCCTGTCCGATGATGTCTAATTTCATGTCTGTGGTGAAGCTGGCATTTGAGTCAGGCTGGCTGTTCATCTTCAGCACGTTGACATAGTCATTCACAGTCCTGCCGGTCTTGGGGTCAAATATCTTGTCACTGCTGTCGTAGATGAACCTATTTTCCTGTACGCTGGCAAAATAATAATTTAGATTCCTGTATTTTACCGTGTATGTCTCGCCATCCGTCGTGAACTGTACCAACCAGCTCGCGTCACGCTGTAATCTGTCAGTGTTCTTGGCATATGATGTTGACCAAGCGGCATTTGTATTAAGGTTGTCTGCTGTTATCACATACCATGATGATGTCGTGTTGTCATAACCAATACCAAAGTCTCTGTATAGTTCCACCTGCTCGATCATTGATGCCTCGATGCTGGTAGGTAGGTCTGTTACCAACTTGGCTATCACCTGTGTAGGTATCGCTCCCGTTGGTACGAATTGGTTTAGTGTTACAGGGCCTGATCCGTCACTAAGGTTACCGTTGCCAAAATTGGTACCATCCAATGTCAACGCAGATACCGTCGACCATAACACTAATTTTTCATTAGGTAGTGTCGGAGTACCTGCCTTTAGTCTATTGTTTGAGTCAAAGAAATATCCTGTGGGAGGCTCGAACTTAACTAGGCTTCCCTGAGCAATATATTTTGCATTATTTGATGCCGTAGTTCCGACTGACACTGTGTTGTCAAGGCTATTCTTGAAATATCCTGTCGCCTGATTGGTTGAGCTAGTGGACTGTTGCCATAATATGTCGATGCTGGTCAGGCTAGGTCTCACGAACTTGTCATGATAGAAGTGTGAGAATGCCCTGGATGCCAACACTGGCTCGAGTTGGTTCACTAACACGTTTGAGATGTCATTGGTGTCAACGAACGTGAACGTGAAATTTGGATCCTCATAGGTCCTATACATCATTCCATCCGCACAGAATGTATTCGTGCTAGAATATTTGCCCGTTGGATCCAATAGGTCAAGGTATCTTGATAGACCGATGCTTGATCTTCCCACAGCCTTCGACTTCAGTATCGAAGTGAATTGTGTATAAGGGAAGTTATTATAGTCCTCACCGTTGACCATCCTGTTCTGCGTGTAGAAACTTGATGGTGCTCGTGTTCTGATCTCATCTAGTGCCTCTCTTGCCTTTGGATTAGTTATCGGTTGTTGTAGGCTCAGGGTAAATGTCAATGATTCGTTGCGTCCTGTCTTGCTGACATATGGCAACGACACCTGCACGTTCTGTAACTCATCTGGGTTTATCACATACTCTAATCCGTTTGACGATCTCACGAAGGTCCTGAAAGTGCCCACTGGTACTTTTGAAAACACCCCGTCACCAAACACTAGCCCGATCTGATCGTTCCCCCTTGATTTTACTGAGAAGACCTTTCTCAGTTGATTGTTCGTCGACGGTGTTGCTCCCACGGCATAGATATCATCAACCTTTTTCCATTCAGTCAGATTCCTGCCATCATTTTCTACCTCGAATAACCATACGTCAGTGTTGTTGATGCCATCTATGTTCAGCTCAACCACCCTGTTAGGTATCCTCTCCTGGACTGTAAAGTCTTGGTTGATTAGATTACCTTGCTTAAAGAGAAAGAAGAAACCAGTGTTCGCACTGCCATACCCTAATTTGTCATTGCGATATAACACATTCATCTGCCCATTGGTCTGTGGCGCTGGTTCATATAGATATGTCTGTCCTGATGATGTCGCTGACACTACCTCAAAAGACATGTTCAGTCCATCAACTTCTGCTTGGAAGGGGATCACAGGTATGTAGCCAGCGGCCACGTTAAATTCATATTCGTCAGTGGTGACACCCAATATTTCTTGGCTATTGCCCGATCTGCCCACACGCTGGCTTGACACAAACGCCGCATTCATTATGCTAGTGAATTGCTCATACCAATCAACGTTAGTGGCATCGTTCCAGTTGACTGTCAATCCTCCCAGATTAAATCCGTTGTAGTCTATCACTGATTCGGTCGTGCTAATGGAGGTTATCTTGAGGTATCCTTCACCATTGGTGTTACGCTTGGGAGTGTATCCCACGAGCTCTGCCAACTTGACCACTGAATCTCTACGTTCAGCAGTACCCAGGAAGTTTTCTCTGGTGTTTAAGTCATTGCGGAAGGACAGGCCCTGTCCCATGAATGCCATGAGATCGAGAAGGGCGATGAACTCCGATGACTCTATGTAATCGTTGAAAGTCTCAGGATAGTACAACCTGAGATAGTCAACCATGGACTTACGTAAGGTCTCGTAGTCATAGCTCTGAAGGTCTGCCTCACGGAAGGTTTGATAGAGTCGCCTCCAATCTTCCGCTCCAAATATTGCTGTCTGTCTGGTAGTCTTAGCCATAGTATCTCTCTGTTATCCAGTATTTATCACCTTAGATAACTGCGTACTTTATAAATTAAAGTGAAGATATTAAGCCAAGCTGACTTGTTGTGTGGTTTGATCGAAGAATAGGTTCAATCGTTGTTGTTGTGACGTTGGAAGTATTGTTATGAACAGCTCAACTAGCAGTCCGTTTGGTTGTGTATAGGCCTGTGCGTCTTCGAATCTAACACGCGGATCCTGCTCTATGGTGTCTCTTAGCTCTTGTTGTAGATCCTTGACCATCTGATCATTTAATGTTTCAAAGACTATCCCCCATAGATCCGTGCCAAGCCCCGGACGTCCTAACTTCTCGCCCTTTCTAATCATCAGGCTGTTGAGGACGTCACGTATGACTAGATCTGTGTCAGTCATTGTGAACTTCCTCTTCCTGCCAATGGTATTAAATCCGATGTATGTAGCCATGTTAATATTTATCTATCAGTATTTTGGTAAGTTTACCTTGAGGCTGGATACCAGGCTGTTCGCCGCTTGATCAACACCCGTTCTCTGTGTGGTGTTCGCGAATCCTCCGGGATTGCTGAATCCACTCAGGTCTGGAGTGATCTTGCTGTCAACGAACTTGGTCGCATACTGCCCGTTCCTCACAGTCTGGCTTATGCTATTTGCCGCCGCCGTGTTGAGATTGCCGCTGTTGTTGGTCCATGCTATTACATTGGCACTGCCGTGCTTGGCGCTGGCATTTAACATGCCTGCCACATCTGCCGGATTTTCGGTGCCACGCAACACGCCATTTGCCTTCAACTTGCTGAGATCAGTCTTATAAATATCCTGTATTACAGTATCCTGTGTGCTTTCTGAGCTTAAGAACTCAGTTAGGTTAGTGGCTCCTCCCTTGTTCGTCCATACATTGGTATTGGATAACACCTTCTCATAGTCTGTCCTGGTGTTGCCTAACAGATCGGTTGATGTGTTATTTGGATTTTGTAAGAAATTACTTACCGTACCTGGTTTGAGGTAACCCGTTTCTTCCAACTGTTGCGGGCTGACACCGAACTTACCTATGCCCTTGTCAACTGAGAACTCGTTATAGTTCTGTGATGTTTCCTTGCTCAACTGTGCCATCATGCCAGTAGTCTGATCGGCATTCAAATTAGCCACACCCTTGTCCACCCGTGTCTGGGCTGTAAATTGGTCCAAGGTCAATCCATCGGGTGTTAGGGCCTGTGCCTGATCCAATTTTGTCTGTGTCTTCGTGGGTGCCGTCGATACTGGTGTTGTTCCAAGGCTCGCTGAGTTCTCGACACCTAATCCATGATATGGATAAGGTTCATGAGTTGGTGCTCTCGTGGTTATGGTTTCTAACTTACTGCTCTCGACCTGCCACCCTGTCGCATCGTTGAACTTGGTGTCGGGCAACTTGTTCTTACGTATCGCGGGCACTGTCTTGGCAGGTAATGCTCCCCCACCGTTGAGATTTATACATCCTCCCTCGAGCTGTAATCCCTCTCCCCCATCTACGCTGGTTGTCTTGTCTGCCTGAAGTGAAATGGTTCCGTTGCTCTTCGCAGAGATTTTAGCCTTGCTGTATAAGTTTAATTCAGTATCTGCCCTCTGATTAACGACCAGGGATTCCAAGTTGGCTTCCTGCTTCGCGTATAAGTTGAGCTTCATGCCTGCTGATATATTGACGTCCTTATCGGCATGTAGGTTTATGCTACCCTGTGTCCTCACGTTCACGGAGTTAGTGGAGAACACGTCAACAGTGCCTTCCTTACCTAACTCGATCCAGGATTGTCCATTGGCATGTACTATGTAGAATGCGTCACCGTCGTCACTCATCGTGATCTGATGTCCCTTGGCAGTCCTGATCCTAATTAACTGGTCCTTGCCCGTGAGATCACCATCATCCAATACCAGGCTGTGTCCGCCGTTGCGTCCAATGACTTTTATCTGATCGTATGTTATGTCACCAGCTTCCAACTGTGCCTTGACCTGTTCTTCTCTCAGTCCACCGGCATATATGGGTTTGCCCGGAGTGCTTACCCCGAACACCTTGCTGGGAGATTCCCTCTGGCTTGTTGATGTTATGGGACCTCGTATGTTGTCGGTTATCAGTCCCTGTTGGAACAGTTCCATTGCCAACACGTCATGTACCGGTTTGCTCTCGTCATAAAATCTGGGTGACTCCAATATGGCTGGATTGAGATCATTGATCTCCGTCACGGGTATCTGGCTGGCACCGGAGAGATAATTCTGTTGTCCCGCACTCTTGACATACTTGGTTGATGAACCGATGCCGGGAACCATGTGTCCCAGGCCCGGACTGGGTAGGCATGCTATGTAGTATCCCTGATTGGGATCTCCCTCAACGAACACGCAGAGCACCTTGGTGCCGATGTCCGGTGGTGTGAACCACCAACCATAACTGTGCTTGTTGCCAACGAACTCACCAGTTCCGGTCTTGCTGTTTGTCAAGGATGGGTCTATGACTCCGATGTCACCGTAGAAGGGAGTGGCATATGACACAGTCCTCCAGTTTGACTCGTTATCCGGATTCTGTCCACCGAATGATTCGATATAGACCTGCAATCTACCTGCCCTCGTGGGGTCAACGTTGTTCTTTACCGTGCCTATGAACGGGCCGAACTCCGAGGGTACTCCGCCCTTGTCGTACTTGTAGGCTTGTCCCCTGCCTCTATTTCTCTGTATATTCTCTGCCATATCTCTATTTAATTACCAGCGTCTTCGGGTGGTGCTTTTCTAACTCCGCCCACTGGTCCCGTTGGCGGTACTGTATCAACAACCACTGTGCCATCAAATTCAAGATTATCATCACCAAACGAGTTGAACAAGTCAACATTCTGTGAATTGTATGGATTATTAGGGAACGAAAAGTTAGGAGCCTGTTGAAGATCTCCCTGTATCGCTTGTTGTCCAGGCACGTTCTGTCCCGTCTGTATTCCCCTCTGTGCCCTCTGGAAGTCTGGTCCTACCGGATCACCATCTGAGTAGTTACCCCTCTCTCCGGGAACCGCACTACCAGTGTTAAAGTTTGGTCTTGGGGTTCCTGTGCCTTCGGTTACCGCACGGTTACCTCCGATCATGTTGCCCTGCTGTCCCCCACCACTCGCAAAATTATAATCGGGTCCGATCAAGGGAGAATTCTTGCCAGTTGCTGGTTGTCCTCCCACTCCGTTGCTAGCAGTTCCCGGTGTCGGGGTTGGTTGTGCTTGTCTGGTAGTATCAGCCGGAGGTTGTGAATGTACGCCCTCCTTGAACTCTCTTAACAGTCCCCTGAGTTCCTGTGTAAACTTGCCTTCCTTGAACACGTTAGTTACTCCCGTGATGACATAGATCAATCCCGGAGTGGCCGTTATGTTCTGTTGCTCGGCGCTCTTCTTTTCTATCTCTATGACCTCTGCCTCACCGGTCTTGTCATCATAGTCCTCTATGGTGTTCCAGTTGACCTCTATCAGCGGTTCGAAAGCGTCAAAGTTAATAGTGCCATCTGGATAGAACCTAGATGCTATCTTATCTATGGAGTAGAAGACATCGCCCTGTACTATGTAATCGGGATCGCCGAATATCTCCATACGTAACATGGCGAAGTCCACGGGAGAGTACAGCACTGACGCCGCCCGTGCTCCCGGGTCAGCGGACTTGCCCGCACCGCTGGTATCTGCTTCCATTGGTGGTTCAGCCGCCTTGGGAGAATCATCTCCCTTCTCAGTCCTGGTATCCTGTGTGTTCTTTATGTCGGTGCTCATGCCCACATAGAACAAGGAGTTGAACTCCACCTCGTAACTAAGCACTTCGGTATTGAACCCTGTGAACCAGTAGTCGTATCTCTTGTGTACGCCGTAGAACTTGGGCTTGGGAAAGAACTCGCTCTTGACGTCCGTGACCTGTGATGGTATGATCTTGTACTCTATCTCGTAGGCATAGTCATTCTTAACAGGACAATACCCCCTTGGTGTGACCTTGACTCCGATCCTGTACCATGCCATGACGTCATTGGCCTTGTTATTACTCTTTGGTTGGCCGGTATTGGGATCCAATGTGAACGTCTGTTGCTTAGTCACGTATTCGCTGGTACGTATGATGAGATCGATAAACTGTTGTAATTGCTGGCCCGCATTGGTGCTGATTGTGAACATGTCGCCCTGAACCTGTCCCTTGCTGGAGAGGTATTGTGAGGCGTCCTTCTGTATCTGTGTCATCGGAGTCCTTGACTTCCTGACACTGCCCGGTGGGAATATCTTGGATGCTGACATCCCGGACGACTTATCAAATGTGACCTTGTATCTATCGTATACGGAACCAGGGTCCTTTTTCTCCAATTCTATCATGCGATTGTTTATGGCTGTGACCAGTCCAGTGCTGACCGCCGTCTTGGATGCTGTGTTTATGCCAGCAGGTTGGCTCAGCAAGGGGGATCCTATCTGTCCATTAGGTTGCCTTCCGTCACTGAGCACCACATCCGTTTGCTGTGCGTCACTGGTTCCGTTGAATAGGTCGTTCAAGGTCTGTCCCTTGATCTCTACCTGGAAGGGTATCGATGCCCTCTTCTGGCTCAAACCCTCTATGTGATTGACGGGCAGTGCCTCACAGTCATAGGTCACGGGACCTGTTGCGGCCTTTGTGGTTATTTTGGTAAACTTGAATGGTATGAACTTCTCTATCAGTGATCTGTTGACTGATCTATTGTTGTCCGCGGCCGAAGCCTCAGGGACCACGGGGTTGCCGTTGTCGTCCTCTCCGAAGAATCTGATGACCATGAGATAGTGTTGCTTGAGGAAACTGTCGTTGCCCAACTTCCTTATGGCGGCCCTTTTCAATCTGTTGATGAATGAGAAGCCATATGGCTCAGTGACCTGGAAGGTTATCTTGGTGGCATTCGTGGCTCCCCTAACCTCCTGTGGCATCAATGTCTCTATCTCCAAGTTCTCGATGAAGTAGTCCAGATCGAACTCCGGAGCCCTGCGGGCACCTCCCGTGGCCTCTCCGCCCTCAAAGGATATGCCTCCGCTCTGTATCAGCAGATCCAGTCCTGCCACTGACTTCCTCTCTGCCTGTGCCAATGTGGTGTACTCGTTGGGAGTCAGCATGAATATTGCTACTTGATATGTATAGTGTCCGAGATCTATCAAGGGATTCGGAGTATCTCTGAATGCCGTGACGAATGTGGAGGGTAGATTTATCCCCTCCTGTTCAGATGTTGCTCCTCCCCCTACAATTTCTATGGTCTCAATTTGATCATCGTCAGGAGTTTCACTACCAAATCCGCCGACTATGGTTATTTCTTCAACCTGGCCCTGGTCGTCTGGAGAGTCAAACTGTGGGTCACCTCCCAGATTAGATTGTGTCGCTTCATCTGCGTTGGACGGAACGTTCTCCTCAGAATCTAACTTGAGCTCTGGTGTCTGTGTTGTTGCCTTTTCCGCCCGAGCCTCGGCATCATTGCTGGCGATATCCGCGGCACTGTTCTGTGAAGTGTTGGTCTCGGCCAGCCTTCCACGGACGCCTCTGATCTCTTCGAGCTGTCCCTGCATGTAGGCATTGTCGAAGGATAGGTCCCGAATGATCCCATCCGCTGAATTGTCAGTGATATTTGCCTCAAGATCATTGATGGTCTCCTCATTGGACTGTATCTGTTGGAGGATGACATTCTGTTGCTTACTAAACTTGACATCCTCAGATTGGGGATTCGTTCCCTTGGGCAGGTATCTCGTTGAGTTGCGATATGGATCAAGAAGAGCATCAGTGGTATCAGTGACTTGATCCGATGTCTGGACCTTCTGGTTGCCCAGGTTCTTGAGCTGTGCGTTTAGTTGCTCGGACATCAGGCTAGAATCCTAGCGCCTTCTTCAGCGTGTCTAGAGTTGGAATGTAAATGGTCTTGCCCACAGTGAAATCATAGATGGGATCTTCGATGGTGTTGGGATTTCGTTGTGCGAATACCCACCATAACTGTGCGTCATCGTAGAGATCATATGCCAACAGGTCGGGCCTGTACTGGTACTTGACTGTTATCTTAAATCTGCGATCACTCCTATACTTGGGTATGGAACGATCAGTCATGATCTCAAGATATCCGTCCACCTTTGGTGTGTTAAAATAGGGCGATCTAGATGTGTATTGTACTGTCTTAGCCATTACCAGAATCCTTTCTTGCTTAATAGTTCACCTGACGCATATCGCTCGAGTCCAAAGTCCTGTGACTGTTTCTTGCGAGTAACGATAGGATGTAGTGTCAGTGCTATGTCTATCTTCGTGGGAACGTATGACTGCTTGCCATTGCTGAGAGAGCCTATGTTACCATACTGTGTCTGCTGTGGGCCACCACCCTTGCCTATGCCCTGGGTGAATAAGTCAAATAACCTGGCTAGGGGTGACTTGTATGCTCCTGGGCCTATCCTCTTCTCTGAAAGATCCAATGTGGCCGCACCACTGTCCCCACTGGTCCTCACGTAATCCACGTCCGGTGGTAATATGTAGTTGAACTGCTGTATCACACAGGGCATGTCGCTGAATTGGTTCTCGCCAAAACCGTGTAGGAACACCAACGGTGGCGGTGCGCCGGCATTGTAGTCCTCACCATAGAACATCTTGGTCGCTGAGCGGAAGAAGTGTATGGCGGCCAATAGGTAATCTGCCTCCCTGGTTGACTGTGCCGTGAACTGCCCGGTGATCTGTATGTCGCTGATCTGTGAGCCCTGGTAGAAGTATTGCTTGTAATTAGAATGTGTGGGCTGTGCTTGGCTATAATCTGCCTGATAGTTGACCATGACCTGCGGAGTGTACGGAAATATCACACCATCTGTCTCAGCCAACGGGGCCAATATGCCCGGAGTGCCTGACTTGTAGAGATGTTGTGACCTTGGTGCCAATCTTATGCGGAATCTCCAATCATCCGCGGTTGCCTCGATGTCTCTGATGTTGGCCTGTTGCTTGAACAGTTCCGGATCATATCCACCAGGCTCTCCCTGTTTGCTGTCGGGATCCACCGGTACGGGAGTGAAGTCCGGTCCTTGGTTGTAGTCGTTGGTTATCGCCGCCTCGCCCGGTACCCTATTGCCCGCTACCGATACTGGAGTGAAGTCAGGTGCCTGATTATAGTCCTGACCGATGGCGGTGTCACCGGGTACCCTGTTACCAAAGTCAGCAGTCCTTAGGCTGGGTCCGATGTTGTAGTCATTGGTTATCGCCGCCTGACCGGGTATCTCATTGCCAAAGTTAGATGGTTGAAAGTTGGGTGCCGGATTGTAGTCATTGGTTATCGCGGCCACTCCAGGAACGTTCTGTCCTATGACTCCCCTCTGTAACACGTTTTGGTCAGCACCGATGGTATAGTCAGTGGTCACTGCGGCCTGTCCAGGAATCTGATTGCCGTATGATGTCGGTTCTATGGGCGAAAAGTTGGGAGCATACGTGGGATTCACGATGCTCTCTGCCTGTGCCCTGGTAAGGCCCTGTGCCTGTAACCTCAATATAGCCGATTGTTCTTCTTGTGGTGTTGCCATTAGTATTCCTCGTTATAGTACTATTTATTGATATCATTATAACCCAATATAATTGTCGCTAACCAAAAAAGGTTGACAGGGGCCTTAAAGGCGTTATAATTAATAGTATATAAACGCGGAGAAATACCAAGTGTCAGAAGATAAAGTTATCACCAGAACCGGAAGAAGAGTCAATTATCTCAACAACAGAGATATCCTAAAAGAGATACACAAGTCAAAGAAGACCTATTGCTCATACAACGAGTTTGACAGGGACTCAGACTTTGACATAATCGTGCATGACATCAAGAAGATCAACAAAACTCGCATCAAAGAAGCCAGGGAGCTCAAATGTGCCAAGTACAAGAAAGAGTACGGAGAGGAACTGGACCCAAAGACGATAGCAGACACAGATTTGGTATTCCGTGTGATGACTTGGGATCACATACCGTTAGTTCCTAAGAAACCTACCAAAGCACAGATGAAGAAACGTGCTAAGATTGAAGAAATGTTTGATGACATCGAAGAGGCTAGAGATCAAGAGGACTATGGCATTGACGACCATGTTCATGCCAAGGTAAACTTTCCTCCATTCCAACACTACAAAGTAGATGAGGATGGCAAGCCTTACAAGGTTGGACAGAGCCATTGGAAGGGAACATTGGAGAATGGTAAGTTCTCAAAGGATCACGGTCAGATGACCAGCAAACTGGCACACATGTTCATCAAACTGTGTGAGCGTTATGCCACCCGTTCTAACTGGCGTGGATATACATATAATGAGGAGATGCGTGGACAGGCGCTACTTCAACTATCACAGATTGGCCTACAGTTTGATGAGTCAAAGTCAGACAATCCGTTTGCCTATTACACTGCGGCTATTACCAATTCATTTACTCGTGTGCTTAATATCGAGAAGAAAAATCAATCAATCCGAGACGACATCCTAGAAATGAACGGATTGAACCCGAGCTGGACTAGACAGAATGCCGAGCTAGATGCTAAACTAGAGGAAAGAGCTAACAAAGAAGCAGAGAAACAAGAACAATCAAAGTAACTACTAAGGAAGGTTATGGCGAATTTATTCAAGAGGGCCGCGATCCTCACTGACATCCATTTTGGATTGAAGTCAAATTCGACGACACACAACGAGGACTGTCTCGGTTTTGTGAAATGGTTTATCGAAAAAGCCAAGGAAGAAGACTGCGACGTCTGTATCATGATGGGTGACTGGCACAACAACCGTGCCGCAATCAACATCGTCACACTCAATTATAGCCTGACAGCACTAGAACTACTGGGCGATGCTTTTGATCGTGTGTTCTTCATTCCAGGCAATCACGATCTATACTACAGAGACAAACGTGACATACAGTCAGCGGCCTGGGCCAAACACATCAAGAACGTACACATCATGAACGACTTTTACTCAGAGGGTGATGTACAGTTCATACCTTGGCTGGTGGGAGATGAGGCCAAGAAGGTCAAGAAGATGGAAGGCAGATATGCGTTTGGACATCTGGAACTTCCTCACTTCTTTATGAATGCCATGGTACAGATGCCAGACACAGGTGAGATACAGCGTGAGGACTTCCGTGGCTTAGAACAAGTCTACACGGGACATTTCCATAAACGTCAAAGTCACAACAACATTATCTATACCGGTAACTGCTTTCCCCACAACTACGCAGACGCAGGTGATGATGACAGAGGAATGACCATTGTTGAATGGGGCAAGGATCCCGTGTATCATTCTTGGCCAGACCAACCCAGATATCGTGTCTACAACTTGGATCAGATGTTGGATGATCCGGATGGCCTGCTGAAGGAGAAGATGCACATCAGGGTCAACCTAAACATTGACATATCATACGAAGAGGCAAGTTTCATCCGTGAGACCTTCGTAGGCAAGTATAATCTACGTGAGCTCACACTGATCCCAGTCAAGAAAGATGTGGAGTATGCTGACGTACAACCGGGAGAGTTAAAGTTCGAATCGGTTGACACCATAGTGACAAATCAGTTAACATCAATAGAGAGTGATCACTACGATCCCAAGTTGTTATTAGAGATCTACAGGGACCTATAATTGTTTAAAATAAAGTATCTAACAGTCAAGAATTTCATGAGCGTGGGCAACGCCACACAGGCTGTCAACTTCGACAGGGACGATCTCACATTAGTGTTGGGCGTCAATGTGGACTTGGGTGGTGATGACAGCGGTGCCCGTAACGGCACGGGTAAGACAACGATACTGAACGCACTCAGTTATGCCCTGTTTGGTCAGGCACTGACCAATATCAAACGTGATAACTTGATCAACAAGACCAACTCAAAAGGTATGTTGGTTTCGTTAGACTTTGAACACAACGGACAACAATATAAGATAGAACGTGGACGCAAGAAGAACGTCATGCGTTTCTTCGTGGGAGAGGATGAACAAGAGATCTCTGACATGGCACAAGGTGATTCACGAGAAACACAAAAGGCCATCGAAAGTATGTTGGGTATGAGCCATGAGATGTTCAAGCACTTAGTTGCCTTAAACACTTACACTGATCCCTTCTTAAACTTACGTGCTAACGATCAAAAGGACATCATCGAGCAGTTGCTTGGTATCACCATGCTGAGTGAGAAGGCAGAGGCACTCAAGGAGAGGCTCAAGGCCACGAAGGAGTCCATCAAGGAAGAGGAATACAGGATACAGGCACAGCAGGAGGCCAATGAGAAGATCAAGGATCAGATAGAGAGTTTGAAACGTAGGCAATCCATGTGGGAGCAGAAGAAAGAGGATGACATCGATTATCTGGAAGCAGGTATTGCCAAACTCGAAGAGATCAACATCGAGTCTGAATTGGAGTTACACAAGGGACTCAAGGATTGGAAGGAACAGACACAACAGATAGAGCAGGTACGATTGGCGATCAAGCAGGCAGAGAAGGACTACCAACGTGAGGAAGCCGCGATGATCAAGTTACAGGCCGACATCGACCTGTTACAGGAACACAAGTGCCATGCCTGTGGACAAGAGGTACATGACGACAAGCACGAGAAACTGCTCAAGCAGAAACAGGACAGCATAGATGATGCCAAACAGCAACACGAGAAACACTCTAACACCCACAAGGAACTATGCGATGCAGAGAAGGAACTGGGAGATCCCGGTGAGAGGCCTGAGACCTATTACTCCAATACCGAGGACGCATACGAACACAAGAACAATTTAGACAAGTTGCAGTCACAACTGGAACAACGCAGAGAAGAAACAGATCCCTACAAGGAACAGATAGAGGAGATGGAGAACACTGCGGCGGCCGAGATCGATTATGACAGCATGAACACGTTGACCAGACTGCGTGACCATCAGGAGTTCCTACAGAAACTATTGACTAACAAGGATTCATTCATACGTAAAAGAATAATTGATCAGAATCTTTCCTACCTCAACTCACGTTTGAGCTATTACCTTGACAAGATCGGACTGCCACACACAGTCACATTCCTTAGCGATCTGTCAGTGGAGATACAGGAACTGGGTAGGGAACTGGATTTTGACAATCTAAGTAGAGGCGAACGTAATAGGCTGATACTGTCTCTGAGTTGGGCGTTCCGTGACGTCTACGAGAGTCTCTACGACCCTATAAACTTGCTGTTCATTGACGAGCTGATCGACAGTGGCATGGATAGCAGTGGTGTTGAATCAGCACTGGCCATACTCAAGAAGATGAGCCGAGAGCATAAGAAATCAATTTGGTTAGTATCACACAAAGATGAACTATCAGGACGTGTCAACAATATCATGACCGTAACCAAGGAAAATGGCTTTACCACTTATGGTACAGACGTGGACACCATCTAAATTTTCTAGGCCTGAATCATCAGGCATAAATGTTAGTGCTACACTCATAGAAAGGAACAGAATTGTCATACGAAAACCCTTGGATGCTTCAAGAAAAAGTCTTCGACTCAGAGGACATCGGTGACAACTACGGTTTCGTCTATAGAATCACAAACACTACAAACGGACACGACTACATCGGCAAGAAGTTCTTTTGGCGTAAGGTCACACGTCCACCACTCAAAGGTAAGAAAAATAAAAGAAGATCATTGGCAGAATCTGATTGGAAGGAATACTGGGGTTCCAGTGACCGACTACAGGCAGATATAGAAAAACTAGGCAAAGACAAATTCTCAAGACAAATAATCCATTTGTGCAAATCCAAAGGCTCAACAAACTATTTGGAGTGCTACTATCAAATGAAAGAGAACGTGCTGTTACGTGATGACAATTACAACGGCATTATTAACATTCGACTTGGTGTAGGCTCTGTTAAAGACGTATTACTAGAAGATTTAAAATAACAGCCACTGATGCGGAGTGTACTCCGTGTCCTATGAGGTGATCGCAGGAGACTGCGTGGAACTCGCGAGAATAGACTCGCGAACGGGACGGCATTGTAACATCATAAGTTTAAAAACCAAATGATGTGGGCTCTGTGAAAAAGAGACAACCCACGTGACTGTATAGTTTCGCTGACTGGGGATTATACAGCACCCGCCATATGAATCTAGAGTAGGGAGTACAGGATGACCGCTTCCGTTCTTAGGAAATCTCTATCAGTCAGTACGATGCCGAACACGGATAATGTGTAGGTTGTGATTTGCCTGCTTAAGGTGAATTACGACTTGAATCAGGATAATGCGAAGCAACAGTTATTTCGAGCGTTAGCGAAGAAATAGATGTCTATAGACATCTCAGAATGCGTATCCAAATTGTTCTATCTCAAACTTACTTCCCTCGTTAACGACATCGATGCACTTTTGGTCAACATAGTAATCTTGATAACGTTCAGGCCTCACACGCCATTCAGTCTTGTGTTTGGGAAATAATGACCAATCCATCTCGACCTGTAACTGCCTTGCCAGTTCTTCCAAGTGATCATGTAGATGCTCATACTTTATCACATAGTCTATCTTGAAATCACCATCAACACAAAATCTATCTCGCTCGTCCGTCATTAGGTAATGGTTGTTCTTGTTGCGTATGAACTTTGTGAACAGGTGTTGTATCTGTTTGAAGTCCGCGACCCTGAGCTCTTCCAGCCTGTGCTTGTTGTAGTTCCAGAACATGCTGACCATCTTGTCCCATGGATTGCGTGTGTTGGCTATGAAGTTAAAGCGATCAAAGGCCCAGCCACACTCGTGAGTCAACCTATCTCGTATCTCATGTAAGGGCATGTGGTTGTAAAACGTGTCTCCGACCCTGACCCCGTGATACCTACCTCCCACTATGCCGTATTCCGTGACAGTCATGAACCTCGAGTGCTCACCGATGTCAGTCACCGTCGGTGGTAGGCAGTAGCGTTCCAACCATGCCTCGGTACTGGTGCCCGCGGTCTTCATGGTCTTGACGTAGATGAACTGTTTGCTGTAACTCACTAACATGCTAGTATTTACAGAAGTTCCGGCCAAAAAAAAGGACCATTGGTCTTCAAATGATCCTTTTTAGTTGGTTTATTCTATTAAGGAAAACTCTCTATTTCTTTTCCCAGATTGTATATAAAACCCATACTGCGATCAAACCAGCTAAGCCTTCGTTGCCCAGTGATTTAACGATGCCAGTTACAGAACCAATAACGTCTGTGCCTGGAAGAAATGGAACTGTGTTACCGCCAAATAAAATTTCTAAAGCGATGAACATTGCCATCAAAGTCACTGCTAAATGAGCGATTTCGTTAGCCCACTTCTTTACGTTTTCTAATACTTTCATTAGTATTACCTCCTAAAAAGTGATCAGGCGTTTCCGCCCAACCTTTTACCGCTTTACGCGGTACATACCACCTTCATCATCCTCGTAGTATCCGATTATTTAGAGTCCATTTTCTAGCCAATTAATACAGTTATTATGATCTGTGCCGTGGCATAATTATAGTCTCTCAGTGTTTATTATACGGTTAAATGGCGATTTGGTCAACCTAAAAGAAGGGCATCTTGCTCTTTTTGGTGGTTTCCAGATTATCCTTGATTATTTGGTTGATCATCTCTCGCTCGTCAGATCCCAGGTTAGCGGCCTCCTCATATGTGAGTCCCCCACGCATGTACCATGTCATCTTGAGCAAATCCTGCTTTATGGCCTTGGTGTTCTTCTCCATGGAGTCCACCAACTGCTCGATCTCTTCAGGAGTCGAGGTCAGGAGCCTTATGCGAAAAAATTCGCTTGATCCAGTGTGAAGGGAGCATCAAACTCCTTCTCACATTCCTTGCACTTGATGTGTAAGGGTTTCATCTCAGTGCCCTCCCTCATGCCCATCATGTGGTCTCTGATCTTGTCAAATGTGTCTGAGCTGGTGTTTTCTAGGAACTCCCTGATGTGTTCCTGGTTCTCCACCAAGGTCTCTGCGGTCTTGATGGCCGCGATGCTGTTGACCATGCTGTCAGTGGTCAGTTTGGTGATTGACTCTAACGCAAGACCCATGGCGTTGATGCGTTCCTCTTCGGTGATGTCACTGTTCTCTCCTGAGCTGACCTGTAACAGTCTCTGATTCTCGAACTGCTTCTTCGAAGACTCGTTGACTTCCCTGTAGGTCAGTGGACGGAAATAGATCTCCATGTCCGCCATACTGAGATGCTTGTTGTAATCCGGGGTCTTGATCTGATCCACGACAGTGCGTAGATCCATGACATATTCCTGTTCCTCCTCGCAGTGTGGGCACCTGACTGACATTTCCAGCTCATGTCCATAACTGGCTATCCTTATGGATGTTAGTAATAGGTCTAGGTCCGTGCTGGGTATGGCCCAGGGGTCCTTGATGTTTGGCACGCAACTATTGAATAGTCGCACATTTGATGTGCCGTTGAACAGTGCGTCCGGTGTACGCATGACTATCTCGTCCATGGCTGTCATTGGGTACACGGGTATCTCTCTGTTTGGTGGCATTTCTAGGGCACCCGGTGGATATCCCTTGCCGTCTGATGGCAATTTGATGTAGATCGCAGGTTGCCTAAAGTATTTCTGTAATGGGTTATTTTCCGCCATTTTTAAAGACCATAAATAGTTATATAACACTAATATTTATATGCGTATATAACCAGGTATCTAATTAATGGACGAACAAGAAGTACAACGGATATTACAGACCATAATGGACCAGCAGAGTCGTGGCATCCCCTTGACTGCCGAGCAATTGAAGCAGTTAAAGGAAGCCACTAGTGAGCTAGCCAATTTCAAGAAGGGATTGGTATCTGCGGCCAAGGATGTGACCAAGGGTTTCACTGAGACCTCAAAAGCACTAGCCGGTGGAAATAGGGACCTATCAACGATGTCCGGTGCCCTTAGGGGATTCAGTGATGCCGTAGACAAGGCAGTGGCACCGTTGATGGTGTCCATGCCGGTCTTCGGAGCCGCCCTGGGCGGTGCCAATCAGGCACTGAAAGCGGCAACGGCCTCACTGGGATTGATGCAGACACGTCTCGACGGGTATCGAGAGATTGGAAGGATAGGCGCACAAGGTGCCCAGGGACTGAGCACCCTACAACAGCAATTCGTTAGATCAAGATTATCAGTGACTAGATTCACTGACATAATGAGCAAAAACTCAGTGGCATTGGCCAGGATGGGCGGCTCAACGGCACTGGGTGCTGAAAAACTGACGGATGTTTTCGAAGGCCTGACCACTGATCGAGGCCTGATGAGATTGGGCATGATGCCTGAGCAGATCGCCGAGATGACCAGTGAGTTCATGGCTCAACAGACCAGACTGGGATTCACACAGACACTACAGGCAGGACAACTGCGCCAAGCAACCAAAGAGTATCTAATTGAACTGAACTCCTTGGCATCATTGACTGGTCAGAACGTTGACGAACTACAGGCACAACGTAACGCATTGTTGGCAGAAACTAGATTCCGCGCCAAGTATCAGCAGATGATGGCCTCAGGCGATGAGCAACAGATAGAAGCGGCCAAGCAGATGATGAGCTATGTCATGAGCTTGCCACCGGAACTGGCAACGGGAGTCAAGGATCTATTCACAGCGGGCACGGCCACAACGGTAGAGGGCCAGAGAGCCATGCTGATGGGACTGGATAAACCCATCCAGGGTATAGTATCTGGACAGACTGATTATGTCACTGCCCTTAGGGAGTCACAGGTAGCGACCAAGGGTTTCACTGATCAATACGGTGAACTCATGGCGGCATTGGGCGACGCGGGCGGCGGCGGACTGTTCAAGGGCGGAGCCGAGCTGTACGACTTCCAGACCAGGACCATAGAGGATCTTGACAAGATACGAGCAAGGCAGTTGGCGATAGTCGAGGGTGGCGATGCGATAACCAACAAAGGCGTTGAGGCAGTGGCCAGGGTAGCAGAATTGGCTTCGAACATCGATAGTTTGATCAACAAGTTCGCTGGTGAGATATTCTCAACGGCAACATTTGCGGCGGGAACTGTCAATCTCATGACCGACATGGTAAACACCGCGACCAGTGCGAGCTCTTATAAACCGCCCACGGCAGAGGAAAGCGAAGAGGCACGCAAACGTATAGCTGAACTTGAACGGCAGGGAATCGTGATACCGGGGTCGAACATGCTCCCCACCTCACCAGTGCCGGGATTGGCCGAGGGCGGACCCGTTGACGCCAAGAAACCCTACGTGCCGGGATTGGCCGAAGGCGGACCCGTTGACGCCAAGAAACCCTACGTGGTGGGCGAGAAGGGACCGGAACTGTTCGTTCCCAAGATGTCCGGTGACATAATCCCGGCCTATACCGGACCAGTGACATCAGAGGCCATGACCATGGATCCGAGAAAGTATCTCAGCACTTTGGATTGGAACGAGCAGTATCGAGAAGTCCTTAAGTATGGTTCTCGACTCGGTGACACCGGAAATCAGACTATCGTTGTCACGGACCCAGAATATCGAAAAGATGCCTATGCCAACTTTGCCAAGGAGCAGGGTGCTTATGCCGAGACAATGGGTCCCATGCTTGCCAGTCGAAAGGCTAAAGGCAATTTAGTCGAAATGCAATTACAAGAAGAGCTGTTATCCGACGAACCAACGGCAACGGGTGGCACCGGGGCAGGATCCGATGCTGTCCTGATGAAGGAACAGAACGCCAAGCTCGACGAGCTCATCAATCTACAGAAGAAATCGGTTAATACCCAGGGCAAGATGCTGTCGGCCAGTTACTCCTAATTGGTTAAATCCAATTTGACATCTCCATTTTAATCAGTTACTCTATTAGAGTCGATAAATATACGCAGACACTAGGATAAACGGATGGCAACATACAGACGAAATTTTTCATCAAGAACAGACGGATCACTAAGCCCAATTAGTGGCATAAACACGGATCCAGCAGGTGGAGCAGGAACCAATAACCAACAAGACTTCGCATTCCGCAACTATCAATCAAGACTGCCTGAGGTATACTCAGGACATCCAAACAGGGTAGAGCGTTACAATCAATATGAGGCCATGGACATGGACTCGGAGATCAACGCATGCTTGGATATTATTGCTGAGTTTTCTACACAGACCAATGACGAAAATGGTACTGCGTTTGATATACAATTTTCCGATAATCCAACGGATAATGAGATCTCCATAATTAAGAAACAGTTACAGCAGTGGACAAAATTAAATCAATTTGATCAACGTGCTTTTAAACTGTTCCGTAACACTATTAAGTACGGTGACCAAGTATTTGTTAGAGATCCGGAAACATTTGAATTGTACTGGGTTGACATGTCAAAAGTTTCTAGAGTTATTGTAAATGAATCAGAAGGCAAGCGACCAGAACAGTATGTGGTTAGAGATATTAATCCTAACTTTGAAAATCTAACAGTAGCGGCCAAGACCACACAGGATACGGCAATGAATCCTCCTACACAGGGCGGATACTCAGCACCAAATAACTACACGGCTCCGAATGCTTCATATGGAGCAGGATCAAGATTCCAGCAGGCACTCAATGAACTAGTACTTGACTCAGAACACATAGTACATTTAAGTTTAAGCGAGGGTTTAGACAGCTCTTGGCCTTTTGGGCAAAGTGTATTGGAAAACGTTTATAAAGTATTCAAACAGAAAGAACTGTTAGAAGACGCACTGTTAATCTACAGGGTACAACGTGCTCCGGAACGTAGAGTATTTAAAATTGACGTGGGTAACATGCCAAGTCATATGGCAATGGCCTTTGTAGAACGAATTAAAAACGAAGTACATCAACGTAGAATTCCAAGTGCTAATGGTGGTTCAGGTAGCATGATGGATGCTACTTATAATCCACTATCAATCAACGAGGACTACTTCTTTCCAACGACAGCAGATGGTAGAGGTTCGAGCGTTGACGTATTACCAGGTGGACAGAACCTAGGTGAGATTGATGACCTGCGTTACTTTAACAACAAATTATCAAGAGGTCTGCGTGTTCCAAGTTCATACTTACCAACTGGTCCAGATGATAGCCCAGCACCGTTAAATGACGGTCGTGTAGGCACAGCACTTATACAAGAGTATAGATTTAATCAATACTGTATGCGTCTACAAAATCAGATCAGTCAAAAGTTGGATGATGAATTCAAAATGTTCTTGCGTTGGAGAGGATTCAATATTGATAGTTCGATCTTTACTATCAAATTCAACTCACCACAGAATTTTGCAAGTTACAGACAGGCAGAGATGGACGCACAGCGAGTCAACGTATTTGGACAGTTAGAACCACTACCTTACATGAGTAAACGTTTCTTAATGCAACGCTTCTTAGGATTGAGCGAGGAAGAACTACTTGATAACGAGAAGTTATGGGCAGAGGAGCGTAACGAGAACGAACCAATGACACCATCAGGTGCTGACATGCGTGGTGTAGGTGTAACCCCAGGCGGCATTGAGGGAGACTTAGACATGGGTGACGAGCTTGAGGCAGACCTAGAAGAACCAGACCTAGAAGGTGGCGACATACCAGGAGTAGATGATGTTCCTCCAGGTGCCGAGACACCTCCAGGAACATAAATAACACTATGACACTGAACGAAATGTACGATAGAGCACAGCAAG
>Ga0255753_1002323_pt1 | contig 21215 bp, 17 predicted proteins | sample 041ome_10_FD_179953 | JGI IMG/M metagenome (GOLD analysis project Ga0255753, IMG submission 179953) | Coastal salt marsh microbial communities from the Groves Creek Marsh, Skidaway Island, Georgia - 041412US metaG (version 2) | ecosystem: Environmental > Aquatic > Marine > Intertidal zone > Salt... | reverse complement strand
TGTGTTCCCTTTGTGGCATGTGGTTAGTGGAGGGCTAGGCTGGTTGAAGCTTTTTTTCTTTAATTGGTAAATGTATTATTGCTGAAAATGCAGACACGCCAACACCTATCCACCATACAAGGGTATAGTCACCAGTAGCATCATACAGTTTACCGCCCATCCAAACACCCAGAAAACTCCCCAATTGATGTGAAAGAAAGACAAGGCCGTAAAGGGTTCCCATATACCTAAGCCCATATATATGCGCAATTAAGCCACTTGTAAGAGGTACTGTGGCTAGCCATAGTGATCCCATAAAAAATGAAAATAACACAACGGACATTGGAGTGATTGGAAAAATTATAAATAATAATCCGATTAATGTTCTCAGGGCATAGACTATAGCTAATAAATATTTTTTAGGGAATTTTTGACCTAGCCATCCAGCATATATTGTTCCAAATATATTACTAAACCCAATTACAGCAATACCTAATGCCCCTAAACTAGATGTTGTAGACACTCCAATATATTGTAAAAGACTTGAAGGACTGATTGCGCTGCACATTTCAGTTACCATAGCTGGAAAATGTGCTGACACAAATGCAAGTTGGTATCCGCATGCAAAAAATCCTAAAAATATCATTGAGAAATTTGGATCTTTAAAGGCGTTACCAAGAACTTTTGTTAAACTAACCTCTATTTCTTTTTTAGTAGAAACTGGCGTTTCTTTTAGTAGAGGAACAACAGACATTACTAAAACTATACTAAAAGCAAAAATAATAAAAACTTGTTGCCATCCGTATAAATCAACAAGAGTTTGGGCTAGAGGGGCACCAACCATTTGGCCTACAGATCCTGCGGCTGTTACAATTCCAAGAGCCATTGACCTATTCTTCTCGCTTGAAGCTCTTCCAACAACGGCAAGTATCATTCCCATTCCAGTACCTGCAATGCCAAATCCAATTATTAATTCTAAAAACTGATGAGTCAGAGGATTTTGAGCAAAAGTAGATAAAATTAAACCGGATACATAACACAATGATCCAGCTATAATCATTTTCCTATCACCAAACTTTTCGCCTAAGGCGCCAAATATCGGAGCACCAATACCCCAACCCAGATTTTGAATAGCAATAGCAAGAGAGAACTCTACTCTTAGCCATTGAAATTCATTTTCTATAGGTATCTGAAATACCCCAAAACTTCCCCTAATCCCAAAAGTAACAATTATTATTAAACAGCCAGCTATGAGAACAGGAGAAATAAGGGAGGAGTTATATTCTTTCATAAGTTAACATGTGAAGTAATTATGCTAAAGTGTCAAACCTTTATTTTTTAAAATTTTTACACTTTCATTCCATAACCGATCAGCTGACTTTTGATTTTGTGCAAATGATGATGGTTCTATGATTTGACTTTTATAAAAATACTTGCCTGTTACCTCATTTACTTCATTACTATTAACTAAATAAATTATTGTTTTTGCACCTTCTTCCAATTTTATAGCAAATAAATTCATTAATAACTTAATGATTAAACCTAATATTCCACTATTATTTTTGCCAAATTCTGTTTTGACAAATCCTGGATGAAGACAATTTACTGTAATATTTTTATCAGATGTAAACTTACTCAACTTTCTAGTAAATAAGATGTTACAAAGTTTAGATTTTTTATAAACAAACCAGCCATTATAATTTTTCTTTGTTTCTAAATCCTCAAAGTCTATGTCTATACCTTTGTGTGCCCCGCTTGCTACATTTATTATTCTTCCACCACGTTTAATATTTTTATTTTGTAATAATAAATTGGTAAGTGCAAAATATGACAAATGATTAAGGGCAAATGTTTTTTCAATTTTGTCAATACTCTCCATTCTTGAAAAATAAAGAGCGCCGGCATTATTAATCAATATATCAAACTTTTCTTTAATTAAGTCCTTTGCAATCATTGAAATTTGTTTAATTGATGAAAGGTCTCCTTCTAAGTATTTAATTTTTTTATTTTTAGTTTTTTTAATAATTTCTTCGACGGCTCTAACGCCTTTAACTTTGTTGCTACCTATAAGTAAAATTTTATTATCTTGGTCTTCTGCTAATGTCAAAGCAGTATAGAATCCAAGTCCACTAGTTCCACCTGTTATTAAGATATACAAAAATTTAGTCCTTTTTTATTTTTTCTTTTAATAAGAGAAAGTTTTTCAATGGATTTTCATTATTTAATATATTTGAAATGACTGCTACTCCAGAAACACCTAAACTAAAAAGATTACTTACATTATTCAAATCAATTCCTCCAATTGCGACAACAGGAATATTAACTTTTTCTAAAATCTGTTTAAGAATCGTTTCTCCAATAGGTTTTTCAGCATCATTTTTTGAGTTGGTTTTATAAATTGGCCCAACACCTATATAACTTACGCAATCTGGAATATTACGAGTTTGACTTTCTTTTGTTATTGATAGTCCTATTTTAATTCTATCATTTATAAAGCTCTTGGCTTTTTCTGGGTGCATGTCAGATTGTCCTAGATGCAAAATATCAACAAAATCTCCAGCTTTTGAGGCAACATTGACGCTATCATTAATACAAATTTTAGTTTGAGTATTTAGCAAAGCTTTCTTCAGGTTCCGAAGGATATCAATTTGTTCACTATCTGAAATATTTTTTGCTCGTAGTTGAAATACATTAAGTCCATTATTTGAAAGTTCCTGAACTATTCTTATTAATGCTTGTTCTTTACTTTCATTGCCTAATTGATGGTTAGGAAGAATGTTTTCTGGGCCAGCAACTAAATAGGTACTGTAATTAGGCATTTTCTATTTTAACATTTTCTGAAACATCAGCAGGTGTTAAATTAGCTAGATTGTCTAATAAATGAACACGCAAACTACCTGGACCTTTCGCTTCCTCACTTGCCATTTTTCCAGCAAGTCCATAGATGCCAATGATTGCTGATGTCGATAACAATTTATCTTCCCCTACTGCTATTGCAGCTCCTATTAGACATGATAGTGCACAACCAGTGGCAGTGACTTTTGTCATCATTTCATGTCCACCTGATATTGCATATGTTTTTGTACCATCGGTAACATAATCAATCTCACCTGTTACAGCAACTATGATCTTATTTTGATTGGCTATTGATTTTGCAGCATCTAATGCATCGTTTGATGTTGAGGTGGAATCCACACCTTTTCCACCACCCGCAATACCTGCAACGGCCATGATCTCTGATCCATTTCCTCTAAGTATAGTTGGATTTAATGCCAATAATTCTTCAACATTTTGATTTCTAAATTCACTAGCTCCAGCACCAACAGGATCTAAAACCCAAGGTACATTATTTTCATTTGCATGTTTAGCAGCTTCCAATGCGCATTCTTGCCAGTATGGGTCAAAGGTTCCTATATTGACAGTTAGGGCTCCATTAATTGCTTTACAAATTTTACTAAAATCTTTTGCTTCTTCTTTTGCGTGTGCCATTGCAGGAGATGCTCCGATTGAAAGCAAGGCGTTAGCAGCAATATCCATAGATACAAAATTTGAAAAATTCCAAACTAGTGGACCTTTTTTTCTTATATTCGTTAAAAGTTCTGATGCACTTTTGGATAATTCATTAGACATATTTATTTCCTCATTTTAAAAAAATACTTTTTTATTCCTCATAGGGAATACGTTTAAATTTTTAACTTAAATTAGACTATTTGAAATATAGTGAAAATTAAAAATAAACTAGCAACTCCCTCCGCTGGTTTTAACCAGATCAGGTTTAAAGGGTCTATCTCAGCAAAAAATTTTGCACCCCTGGCATCTTTATCCTAACATAATAATGCAAATTACTTAATTATTTTATGCTTTTTTATTTTTATATTAATTCTAATAAATTTATATAGTTTAATAAAAGATTAAAAACATTTTAAATTCTGCATGGGGATCAATTTGGATAGAAAATTATTGGCGTTAGTTGCTGCAGATATGGTTGGTTTTTCTAGACTAATAGAAAGTAATGAGATTGAAATTCTACAACGTCAAAAACAACATTTAATAAAAGTAATTGAACCCTCAATCAATAAATATAAAGGCAACATTATTAAAACCACTGGAGACGGTTTTATTGCAACTTTTGAGAGCTCTGTTAATGCTGTTGAGTGTAGCATTCAGATACAATCAGAAATTAATAACATGGAGAGAATCCATAATAAGAACGATAGGATATGGTATCGTTTTGGTATTAATGTAGGCGATGTTGTTATTGATAATGGAGACGTTTTTGGGAACACAGTAAATATTGCAAGCAGATTAGAATCCATTGCTGATCCTGGAGGGATATCTATAACTCATGATATTTTTCAAAATATAAAAAGTTTAAATATTACAAATGTTGAATATATTGGAAATCAGCATTTAAAAAATATAAGCCAAAAGATTGAAGTTTATAAAATAATTGTTTCTGACAATAAGGATGATGTCAGTTCAATACCAGAAAGTTTTACTGAAATTGATCAGGAAATTAGATATTGTAGCTCCAAAGATAACACGATTATAGCTTATGCAAAGGTAGGAAATGGTCCTGCTATACTAAAAGCACCTAATTTTATGAGTAGTCTTGAACATGATTGGAGAAGTCCAATTTGGACTCATATGTATAGGTTTTTAGCAGAAAAAAACACTTTGGTTAGATTTGATCAAAGAGGCAATGGTTCGTCAGATTTAGACCCTTTAGATATCACTTTCGAGAGCTTTGTTGAGGATGTGGACGCAGTTGTAAATGATGCAAAGATTAATAAATTTCCAATATTAGGCGTTTCACAAGGATGTGCCGTATCAATAGCTTATGCGATTAAAAACCCAAACAAGGTCTCGCATTTAATACTTTTTGGAGGTTTTGCTAGAGGAAAAGGTCAAAGAAATGATCCTACTTATGAATCTAAAAGTAAGATGGAACAAACCATGATTTTAAGTGGATGGGAAGATGAGAACCCCGCTTTTAGACAGTTTTTTGCCACATCAATGATACCAGAGGGTAACAAGGAACAAATGGATTCATTCAATAAAATTATGAAAATTACTACTTCGGCTAAAAACGCAGCAAGAATTTCTATGGTGAATGATCAAATTAATATTACTGAAATGCTGTCTAAATTAGAAATTCCTACAATTATTTTTCATTGTACAGAAGACGCAAGGGTACCAATCTCTGAAGGTAAATTCCTAGCAGCAAACATAAAAAACAGTAAATTTGTACCAATAAAAAGTAAAAATCACATTTTACTTGAAAATGAAGAAGGTTGGGATGTTTTTAAAAAAGAAGTGTCAGATTTTTTAAATAAATAATGTTTCATTTTATTTTATATAATTAAGAAAAATAGGAAAAATTATGGATTTTAATTTAACAGAAGAACAACAAGTATTTCAAAACTCAGTAAGAAATATGGCAGAAAATAATTTAAAAAAGGATAACCTTAAAAGAGCTCATGATCCAAAATTTCCTAGAGATATTGCAAAATTATTTGCTGAAAATAGCTTGATGGGCATTACTCTTCCTGAAAAAGATGGGGGTCAAGGAGGTACTTTGATTGATGCTGTTCTCGCAATAGAACAGGTGGCTTTAGTATGCCCTAGAAGTGCAGATGTAGTTCAATCTGGAAGCTTTGGTCCATTAAGAACTTTTGCTGAATATGCTTCAGAATATCAAAAGGAAAAATATCTTAGTAAATTATTAAGAGGTGATCTTGTGATTGGTTTGGGAATGACTGAACCAAATGCAGGATCTGCAGTAACAGACCTTACTACTAAGGCAGTAAAAGATGGGGATGGATATAGAGTTTCGGGAAGTAAAGTTTTTACAAGTAATTCTCCTGATGCGGATATTTTTTTAGTTTACGTAAGATATCATGAAGGTGTAGATGGCATAGGATCAGTTTTGATGGATACTTCAATGAATGGTTTTTCAAAAGGTAGCCCATCAAGATATACAAATGGTGAAGAATGGTGTGCCTTGTATTTTGATGATGTTTTTATTCCAAAAGAAAATGTATTATTAGGTCCAGGTGGTTTTAAAAAACAAATAGCGGGATTTAATGCAGAAAGAATAGGTAACACAGCAAGATCGCTGGCTGTTGGTGAGTTTGCTTTTAACGTTGCTAAAGAACATGCAATTACGCGAGAGCAATTTGGAAGAAAAATTTGTGAGTTTCAGGGAATACAATGGAAGTTTTCTGATATGAAAATTCAAATAGAAGCTGGAAGATTATTATTATATAGAGCTGCAATAAATGCAGACAAAGGTTTTCCATCGTCAAAAGAAACATCTATTGCAAAAGCGTACTGTAATAAAGCAGGATTTGATATTTGCAATGAAGCAATGCAAATCATGGGTGGAACGGGTTATTCACAAGAGTCACTTGTGGAATACTGTTTTAGAAAATCAAGAGGTTGGCAAATTGCTGGTGGATCAACTGAAATGATGAAAAACCGGATAGCTGAAGACATTTTTGAACGAAGATTTTCTCAGAGACCTAATAAATAATTTTAAATTATGATAGATAATAATTTCACTCAATCATTCTTAAACCCACGTTCTGTCGCAATAGTTGGGGCTTCCTCTAATCCTCAAAAAACAGGTGCAAGAGTCCAAAGATTTTTAGTTTCACATGGATATAAGGGAAAAATATACCCAGTAAATCCAAATAGAGAAGAAATTTTTGGTTTAAAATGCTATCCAAAATTAACCAAAATACATAAACAAATTGATCATGTTTTTATAGCGGTTGATGGTAATAAAATTATTGATGCTGTTAGAGATGCAGTCTCAATGAATATTAAATGCGCTACCATTTTATCAGGTGGATTTTCTGAGTCTGGTTCAGAAGGTTTGAATTTAGAAAAACAAATTTTACATATTGCAAGAGAAGGAAACTTAAGAGTATTAGGACCAAATAGCATAGGTATAATTAATATTTCTGACTCAGTTGTTTTAAGCGCTAATGCAATGCTTGATCTGCCGAATTTGAAGAAAGGTGGATTAAGCGTCATATCACAAAGTGGAAGTCTTATTGGGGCCCTGCTTGCTCATGGACATTCTCGGGGAATAGGCTTCTCTAAACTTTTTTCTGTTGGAAATGAATCTGATTTGACCGTAGGTGAAATTGGAAAAATGCTTATAGATGATAATGATACGCATACTATCATTTTGTTTTTAGAAACTTTAAGAAATAGCGTAGAAGTATCTGAAATGGCACGGTTGGCTTATGCCTCTGGAAAATCGGTAATAACCTACAAACTTGGTAAATCTGATTTAGGTAAAGAGTTAGCTAAATCTCATACTGGAGCAATAGCTGGATCAGATGAAGCATTCAATGCTTTTGTAAAGTATAATGGAATTAAAAGGGTAGAGATTTTTGAATCTCTTATTGAAATTCCAAACCTTTTTAAAAATAAAATATTACCTGTAGGAAAGAGAATAGCAATAGTCACAACAACTGGAGGTGGTGGAGCCATGGTTGTAGAAAGTTTATCAGGTACAGATATTGAAGTAATAGATCCTAGTTCATTAATATCTAAATTAATTGAAAAACATAATATTAACTTGAACCAAAATAAAGTGGTCGATTTAACTATTGCCGGAACAAAACCTGAGGTTGTAAGTGACGCCATAAAATATTTTATGGACAATAATAATTGTGATTTAGTAGTTATGGTTGTTGGTTCATCTGCAAAATTTCGACCAGATCAAGCGGTAGAACCTCTTATTAAATTTGGTAAATATGAAAAGCCCCTAGCTGTATACATTGCCCCAGACGCTCCAGAAGCATTGAAGCTACTTCACCAGCATGATATTGCCTGTTTTAGAACACCTGAATCATGTGCTGAAGGAATTAGAGCATACTTAAATGCTAAAGCACCTAAAATTAATATAGAAAAAAATTATAATTTTAAGGGTGTCTCTGATAAATTAAAAGGATATCCACATAAAAATTTATCAGAAAAAAACTCATTAGAAATTTTTAAAGAAATTGGTATTAACACTGTTCATTTTGAAATTTTTTCTAATGAAGAGCAAGCTAAACACTTTGCCTCGATTTTAGGATTTCCTGTTGCAATCAAAATATTATCAAATGATTTTCTTCATAAAACTGAAATAGGTGGAGTTGAATTAAATATTAACTCAATGGAGAGTTTGATTTCTAGTTACCAAAAACTTTCTAAAATAAGTAATGATTTAAACATTAAAGAAAATGAAAAAAAATTTCTTATGCAAAAAATGGAAAAAGGTTTAACAGAAATAATCTTAGGTTACAGGATTGATGAGTTAGTGGGTCCAATTGTTATGATTGGTTCTGGAGGTGTTATGTCCGAGATTTTTGACGATAAATCTATAAGAATAGCCCCTGTGGAAATGTCTGACGCAATGGAGATGATAAAAGAAGTTAAATCTCTTATCAGTGTTCAAGGTTTTAGAGGGTTGCCTAAAGGAGATATGAAAGTTTTAGCTCAAGCTATTGTTCAGATTTCTCAATTAGCTAGCGTCAGAGAAATTAAAGATGCTGAGATAAACCCTATTATAATCAAGGAAGATCAAGAAGGTTTAGTGGCTGTTGATGGCCTGATTACTTTAAATTGACTTCTTTTTAGGCTGTTTTGTCTTTTCTTAAAAAAGATATTTACATGTTAAATTTTATTTTTATCATATTTTAATGATTATTAATCATGGTGTAAGAGGATCAATACCTACTCCTAGTCACAAAATGTTAGGTTATGGAGGAAACACACCATGTGTAGAAGTTAAGACTTCTGACTATCAGTTAATTTTTGACTGTGGATCAGGGTTTTCTAAAGTCGATTTTGATAATGATCTGCAAACTATTGTATTTATTTCTCATTTTCATCACGATCATATTCAAGGTTTGGCTTTTAATGATTATAAGTCAGCATCAGATAAAAAAATTATTTTAACTTCAGCTCACTCAGATAAAAAAACTACATTTAGTAATTTATTTAATTATTATAAACTTCCTTATTTTCCGGTAAGCTTTTTAGATATTATTAATAAGTTTGAGTTTTATGAGTTTGATCAAGTTGTCGATAATTTCAAAGATTTGAATATTAATTCAATTGATCTTAACCATCCTGGAAATTCAAAAGGTTACAGTATCATTAGTGGTCAAAAAAAGTTTTGTTATCTTTTGGATAATGAGTTTCAAAATAACCAAAAAAGTAAAGTAATTAAATTTTGTAATTATTCTGACACGGTTATATGGGACGGTATGTATTTAGATAGTGAACTTAAAGATAAAAAAGGATGGGGACACTCAAGTGTAGAGCAGGGGGTCGATATTGCTAATAATATTGAGGTAAAAAACTTTTTAATATCACATCATTCACCACTAAGAGAAGACACAGATATTGAAACTTTAAAAAAAAATATATCTACTAATAAAGTAAAATTTGCATCAGAAAATGAGGTCATTGAATTCTAATGGAAAAAACTAATTTTAATCAAAATCAGAGTGTTTTTAAGGTTGGAGAACTTCCTGATAAAATGTACTTGTTGGTAAAAGGTTCCGTTGGAATATTTTTGCCAACTAATGAGACTAACAAGCCTAATTTTATTATCCAAGAAAATGAACTTTTTGGTGAAATGGGAGTTATAGAAAATGAACTTAGGATGGCCACTGCAAGATGCTTAGTTGAAAGCGAAATCATATCCATCACAAAAGAAGAATTCGATCAACGAGTAAATAATTCAGACGTTTTCGTTAAAGGTTGCCTTAAAGCCCTTTCTTATAGATTACGAACAGTAGAAAAAAAAATGTAACAAATGTTTTTTTAGACGGAGTGCTTAAATGGAAATAGATAGAAATTTAGCTGTCAGCTTGATTGATGCATTCGACAGTGAAGATACTGCAATAGTATTATGGGATAAAAATGACAATGTTCTATATAGGAATAAAAAAACTTCTGAAAGATGGATAAAATTGAAATTAGATTTTGAGATTGGTCAAAATTTCTATGAGAGACTTAAAAAAATTAATGAGCTTAATTTACTTTCTAAACAAGAGCAAAATCTTAGAATAAATAATTACAACAAAGCTAAATCTTCAGGGAAATCACAACAGTTTGTTATTAAAGGTCCAACAGGTAGATGGGTGCAAGTAAAAGACACACCAACATCTGAGGGTAATATGCTTACTTTAATGACCAATGTAACTGATGTAATAGATAAAGACGTAGAAAGACAAAAGCTTGCGGTTGCTATTGAAAATTTTCCAGGAATTGTCATGTTCTGGGATGAAGATGATAATTTAATAGTTTCAAATAAACGTCACATAGAAGCTATGAAAAAACATAATATAAATATTACACTTAAAAAAGGTGTTTCATATGAGGAAATGTTTAGAGCTCAAGTAAAAAATAATTTATATAGAATTCCTGATAATGTTGATAAAGAAAATTATATTCAAACAAGGTTAGAACAAAGAGCAAATTTAAAATCAGGTACGAGAGAAATTAACCTTAATGATGGCACTACGTTGCTTGCTAATGAAACTAAATTTGATGATGGGTCATTACTAAGCGTTTATACAGATATTACTGATATTAAAAAACAGGAAGAAGAGTATAAGCAATTAGCGGCTGCTATTGATGTAATGCCTAATACTCTTATGTTATGGGATAAAAACAATAATCTTATTACAGCAAATAAGAGTTCTAGAGATGATCAGAAAAAACTCGGTTTTGAGTTAAAACCTGGATCATCAAGGCTAGAAATGGTTAAAAATGGTGTAAAAAAAGGTGTGTTTTTACCAAGAGAAGGTCAATCTGAGGAAGACCTTATTTTAGAACGAAAACAAGCATTTGATAAGCTAGTAGATGAGGATAGAAGAGAGGTTGAATTTTCAAGCGGAAATTCTTCATTAGCTGTTTCAAAAAGACTGCCAGACGGTGGTACTCTGCAAATTGTAACGAACATCACAGAAATAAAGCAAAGAGAAAAATCACTCAAATTGCTAAGCAATTCTATCGAGATAATACCCAACATGTTTATGTTATGGGATAAAGATAATTATCTGGTAATGGCAAATAAAAAAGCTAGAAACATCCAAAAAAGAATGGGATTTAATTTAAAACCAGGTGTTTCAAGATTTGATATGCTAGAGGCTGGACTAAAATCAGGGGCTTTACAAAATAATGAAGGTTTGCCTCCAAAAGAGTGGGTCGAGAAAAGAAAGTTGGCAATCTCTAATTTAACCACTCAAGAAACTGTTGAAAGTGTAATTAATCTTAAAGAAAAAAAATTAGTAATTTTAGGCACTTCTACAAGACTTAATGATGGTGGAACGTTACAGATTTGGACCGATATTAGTGAAATTAAAGAGAAAGAAAGAGAAATTGCTGAAAGTCAGAAAAAAGTTACAGAAGCTGAAGAAAAAATAACTAACGCGATTAATAGTATGCCACATGGAATTACAATGTGGGATAAAGACATGAAATTATTAATGTTTAATAATTACGCAGATGAAGTATGGAAAAAAGGTAAAATCAAAATAGATGTTGGCACTTCTTATGCTGAATATATGAAACAATCACAAAAACATAAATTTCTCACTTTTAGTAATAAGAACGATGAAGATAATTATTATAAAAATGCAGTTGAAAAACGAAAAAATTTTAGAGGTGTTTTTACAGTAGAAACGCCTCCATTTTATGATAGCTCTATTTGGCAGTCAACATCAACACGATTGCCAGATGGAGGTGTTTTTTCAATTTTATCAAATATTACAGAAATCAAAAGAAGAGAAGCTTCCTTAAAGCAACTCATTGATGCTGTCGATGAAATACCTAATGTTTTTGCGTTATGGGACAAAAATCATAAATTAATTCACGCTAACATTGCTGCTATTAATAATATGAAAAAGTTACATAATTTTGATCTTAAAAAAGGAATTACTAGAAAACAATTAGTTAAATCAATTATAAAAAGTGGTGAATTAGTTGTTCCAAAAGGAATGACTGAAGAAGAATTTATAATTAAACGTGAAAATGAGATACATAAACTAAAAGGTATAAAGCGGTTTGAAACTAAGTACATGAACGGAAATACTTATGCCGGTTTTTTCACAAAGCTTTCAGATGGTAATTATACTCAAATTATGGACGATATAACTGATTTAAAAGAAAAAGAAAAACAAGCTTTAGATGCTGAAAAAAAATTGCAAGATGCAATAGATAGTATGCCCCACGGCATTTCTTTATGGGATAAAAATGACATATTAGTTATGTGTAATAAATATGCACACAATATTCATTTTAAAGCTGGAATAAAAGATTATCGTCCAGGTCTTACTTTCAAAGAACAGATGGAAAGACACAAAAAATTTAATTTTATGAAGTTTAAAGATAAAGAAGAAAAAGAACTATATTATGAAAATGTTTTTAAAAACAGAAAATCTTTCACTGGTACAAAGTCTATTAATGTACCAGAGTTTTATGATGGTTCATTTTGGAATGCTACCTATTCAAGATTAGATGATGGTGGTGTTTTTACAATATTTTCAGATATTACGGAGTTAAAAAAACGTGAAGAAGAATTAAATAAAACAATAACAGAATTAGATATAGCAAAAGAAAAAGCTGATGCTGCTAATCAGACTAAAAGTCAATTTCTGGCAAATATGAGTCATGAATTAAGAACTCCTTTAAATGCTATAATAGGTCTAACAGAGATGTTAAAAGAAGACGCTGCAGACGATGGTTTAGATGATTTTGAAGAGCCTTTAGATAGAGTTTTTAGTGCAGGCAAGCACCTTCTGACATTAATAAATGATGTATTAGATTTATCAAAAATTGAAGCAGGAAGGGTTGAACTATTTAACGAAACATTCGAGTTAAAACAAATTTTGGATGATGTTATGAAAACATCATCACCATTAGCGCAAAAGAATGATAATGAATTAATAATTGATTATAAGACAGAAATTGATTTTGTTACTGCTGATCAAACAAGAGTTAAACAAGTTGTTTTAAACTTAATTTCTAATGCTTGTAAATTTACTGAAAAAGGAAAAATAACTATTGGAGTAAATAAAATTTTACGTGATGGCGGTGATTTAATTTCTATAGATGTTAGTGATACTGGCATTGGTATGTCAGACGAGCAGATGTCAAAATTGTTTAATTCATTTGTCCAGGCAGATAGTTCTACAACACGAAAATATGGTGGCACTGGTCTAGGACTTACTATTTCAAAACAACTTGCAAAATTAATGGGTGGTGACGTTGTGGTTAATAGTGAGTTAGGAAAAGGAACAACTTTTACAGCTACTTTTCTTGCTGATTTTATTGGAGCGTCTGACTCTGTTAAAAAATTAAACCAACAACCCAGTTCTTTAATTGAAAATGTTGTGTCTTTGGATAACAGTACAGGGAAGACAGTTTTGATTATAGATGATGATCCAACAGTAAGCGAATTAATGAAAAGACAACTATTAAAAGAGAATTATAAAGTAATAGTTGCTCCTAATGGTAAAGAAGGGATACGTCTAGCGAGAGACATAAGGCCAGATGTTATTACATTAGATATTCTTATGCCTGAAATGGACGGATGGTCAGTCTTAAGAACTTTAAAAGCAGATCCTAAAGTATCAGACATTCCGGTAATTATGGCTTCTATTTTAGATGAAAAAAATAAAGGATTTTCTTTAGGTGCTGCTGATTTTCTATCAAAACCCGTTCAAAAAGAATATTTAATGAAATCTATTAGAAACCTAATTGGAGATAAAGAAAATTTAAAAATTTGTCTGATTGAGGACGATGATAGCTTAAGATTTACTATAAAAGAGATTTTAGAAAAACAGGGTGTTAAAATCATTGAAGCTGAAAATGGCAAACTGGGAATGAAAGTTTTAGAAAAAGAAGAAATTAAACCTGATTTAATTTTATTAGACTTAATGATGCCAGTTATGAATGGGTTTGAATTTCTAAAAAAGATCAGAGAGACAGAGTTAAATTCCATTCCAATTTTAGTGCTAACTGGAGCAGAATTAAGTGAAGACGAAAAAACATTTCTGTCGGGTGAAACTCATAGAATTCTTGAAAAAAGTGATGATACATTGTCAACAATTGTAAACGAAGTTGGAAATGTACTTAAGGCTTCTGCAGAAAATGGAGATAATAAATGACCAAAATTTTGTATGTAGAAGACAATGAAGATAATGTTTATATGTTGTCAAGACGTTTAAAGAGAAAGGGTTTTGATATTGTTATTGCTGTTGACGGAGAGCAAGGTGTGGAGATGGCATCATCAGAAAAACCAGATTTGATTTTAATGGATCTAAGTTTACCAAAAATGGATGGCTGGACAGCTACTAAGCATATAAAAGGTAATAGTGAACTTAAATCTATACCTATTATAGCTTTGTCAGCTCATGCAATGGAAGAACATAAGAAGAGGGCACTCGAGAGTGGTTGTAATGATTATGATACAAAACCAGTAGACTTAGATAGATTATTAACAAAAATTTCAAAGCAATTAGGCAACAACAATGATTAATAAAGAAGATGCAAATATCCTTATTGTTGATGATATTGAAGACAATAGATACACTTTAGAAAGAAGGTTAAAAAGAGACGGATATACAAATATATTTTCAGCTGAAGGTGGAAAGACTGCACTTGATATGGCTGCTGAAAATAAGTTTGATTTAATTCTTTTAGACTTAATGATGCCAGACATGAGTGGACTTGAAGTCCTCAAAATCTTGAAAGGGGATCCATTACAGAGATCAATACCAGTTATTATGGTTACTGCGTCTGATGAAGTTGAGACAGCTGCAGAATGTATAATTAATGGGGCAGATGACTTTATAACTAAACCATTTAACGGAACATTATTAAAAGCTAGAGTAGGTGCAAGTTTAGAGAAAAAAAGATTACGAGATTCAGAAGAAAATTATCTTGATAGAGTGGAAACGGATAAGAAACGTTCACAACAAATTTTGAAAACAGTTATGCCTACATCGGTTGCTAATGAATTACAATCTTCAGGAAAAGTAAGGTCACGAAGGTATGATGATGTAGCTATTCTAATTTGTGATTTAGTTGGGTTTACATCTTTTTGTGAAAAAAATAATCCTGAATTAGTTGTTGAAACGTTACAAAATCTTGTTGAAAGTTTTGAGAAAGAATTTGAAGAATTTGGCTTAGAAAAAATAAAAACCGTTGGGGATGCTATTGTAGCTGTAGCTGGTTTATCTTCTCACGCTACTTCACCTGTCAAGTCATGTGTAGATTGTTCTTATAAATTAAGAGAAATAGCTAACTCAGCAGACATGCCATGGGACTTGCATCTTGGAATACATTCTGGACCATTAGTTGCTGGAACGGTAGGAACCAAAACTGTACAATTTGATATACTTGGAAAAACGGTCAATATTGCATTTAATATTTGTGATATGTCTGATGCAAATCAAATTTTAATTTCGAGCGACGCTTGGATGACAGCAAGAAATGAAATAAAGGTTAAATCTATTGGCCTTAAACGACTTAAAAGTGGTCAAGATATCGAAATGTTAGAATGCGTATAATTACCATTCATTTTCAAATTCGTGAGAAAATGAAAACATTTTCTTTGGAGTAGCTTCACCTGTAGGTATTTTAGCAGTAGGGTTTAATTTATACTCATCTACTCCTCTTGCTAACTGTGTTTCAAAAAAAGGCCAGACATTTAAGTCTCCTTTTACGTTAGTTGGAGAAAATCGCATTGTGACTCCACACCTTCTTCTATCTGAATTATTTGCTTCAGATCCATGAAGTAATGCATCATTGTGGAGAGAAATTTGACCAGCCTTTAAATTTAAAGAAACAATTTTTGATTGATCTAATTGATCAAAAGATACTTCCTGGTTTAAAACTAAATTTTTGGCATCATTTTTTTTATGTACAAACTTTCCTAATTTATGACTTCCTGATACCACTTTCATCGCTGCATTTTCTTCATCAGTGTCAAAAACAGCCAGCCAAACAGTAACTGCATTAGAAGGGTTTAAAGGCCAATACTGGGCATCTTGATGCCACGGTACTACCGAACCATCTTTGGGTTCTTTACTGAAAAACTGTCCTCCCCATTGTACAAAATTTGGTCCTAGTAAATCCTCTACATAATCTAGAATAACTGGTGTTCTACACAAATCATGAAATTTTTTACTAGCTTTATGCCACATATTAGTTTTGTTAATATCTATATCGTTTGGCAATTTTGAGCTAAGTTCGTGATACCAATTATGTAAATCCTTAACTGCGTTTTCTGAAAATACCGGCAGACCAGTTACGTATCCTTCATTGATATATTGGTCTTTTTCTTTTTGTGAAAGTCTTCTAGCTTTTTTATCAATTTCAAACAATGTTTATTCCTCCCATTTTTCGTTTGAAGCTTTCGTCCACGCAACCTTGAGTTTTTCAATATTGAAGTTCTTTTCTTTTGCAGCTTCAATAAGGTGTTTTTCTTTTTTGGACATATGGTTAATAGCTTTTTTGATAATTAAAAGTGCTTGGTCAGGTATAATTACTGCTCCATGTTGATCTGCATGTATTATATCGCCATCATTAATGTTAAGGCCATGGATATTGACTGATGATTTGAATTCAACAACATGAACGTAAGCATGACTTGGTCCAATACCATTGGCTAGAACCTGATAATTTTTATCTATTGCATCTAAATCTCGCAATAACCCACTTGTTATTGTACCTTCTAGTCCTAAACCCTTATGCAACGCAACATTAACTTCACCCCAAAAAGAACCTGTTGGATTTGGCCAATCAAGATCTTCAATCACACAAACTGGAGAAGCATCAGGAGATTCTGTAAATTTCTTACTTATATATTCATAATATTTTAATCGAATAGATGTAGTTTCTTCTGGTGATAATATGGGTGGATTAGAAGCCCTTATTTTAGCCGTTCTTGCTATTCCTACAATTGGTTCTAGCTTGGGATTAGCTGAAATAAATGGATATTTTGTATAACCATCTGCAGATCTCGACCCTCTATAAATGTCTAGAGCATTTGATATTGTTGGTGTATCAAACTTCTTTAAAAAAGTTATTAATTCTTTAGTTAGCAAAAAACTCCCCCTTTGGAATAATGTAAACTATTGAATATGTTTTTTAAAAGAAAATTTATTTGTTTGTTATGATTTTTGAGCTGTAATGGGGATTATTTATGGCTTTGGATGCACCTATCAAACCATTATTATTATTTTCAGTAAGCCATACAGGTATATTCTTTACATACTCGTATCGTCTTCCTTTATTTAAAAAATTTACATTAAAATTACTTTCACTTAAAATTGATTGTAATTTAGGAGTAATCCCACCTGCAATCACAACACCGCATTGGGTTCCATTAATTAAAATCACGCTGGAAACAATTGTACCAAAAATACTAAAAAATAATTTAATAGTATCATGTGCTTTAGGTTCACCTTTTAATGCATTATTGCCAATAGTTGGCGCTTTTAATCCTTCTGAAGGGCTTTTATTTATATAACAAATAAATTCGTATATTTCCTCAATACCTGAACCACTCACAATTCGTTCATTAGAAACATGATTATATTTCTTTCTTAAAAACTGAAGTAACTCTATTTCGATATCTGAATTTGGTGCAAAAGAGGAATGACCTCCTTCACCTTCTATGGCTATTGGGTGATTATTAATGTTTAATAAAGTACATACTCCCAAACCAGTCCCAGGACCTGAAACTAGAAGAGGTGAGTTTTTCGTAGGTTTTCCACTTCTAATAGTTTTTAAATCATATTTACCTAATAATTTATCATTTATGGTTCTATTTTCAGATATATCTTTATAAAAAGGACCTAAGCTCAGACATTGAGCAACAAAATCATTAACAAAAATTAATTTATTTAAACTAAAATACTTAAAAATTTCAGATTGCTTGAATTTCCAATGATTATTCGTGAATTTAATTGCATCTTTTGTTGTATGTGATGCTAATGCAATAGACATACTCTCGATGTCTAAATTATTTGTTTGTTGATAATACTCTATAGCATCATAAATGTTTTCAAAATCATTACATTTTAAATAAGAAAAATTACTAAGTTCTCCATTGTTTTTTTCTTGATATGCAAATCTGGCGTTTGTTCCACCTATATCTGCAAGTAATAGTTTCATGTTCTGCTCAAAATATTTTATTCAATTAAAGGAAATAATCTGTAAAAATAGTTTTATTAAATATCATTTACAACTAAAAGGTTTCAATAAATGAATTTTATTTTCTACGCCTTATTATTTATTTTATTCCCGTTTATAGCTCAATCTCAAATTAAATTAGAAAAAATTACTCCCGAACTTTCAAATTTATGGGGTGTCAGTGTTTTAAATAAAGAAGAAGTTCTGTTTACACAACGTGCTGGAAAATTATTTAGACTTAATGTTTTTAAAAAAGAAATATATGAAGTTAAAGGTGCTCCTAAAGTATTTAATTATGGTCAAGGAGGATTACTCGACATTGCAATCGAAGAAGATAATAATAAAAAAATTATTTATCTATGTTTTAGTAAAATTACTAAAAACTCTGAATCTGCAACGGCAATCAACAGCTATGAATTTCAGAATGACGAATTGTTTAATAAAAAACAAATATTTGTCTCAAATAAATCTTCAAGAAGTTCCAGGCATTTTGGTTGTCGGTTAGCTACTAATAGTAAATATATTTTTGCAACAATTGGCGATAGAGGTACACGTAATGATTCTCAAAATTTAAAAAATCATTCAGGATCAGTTATTAAAATTTTAAAAAATGGAAACTATTATAATAATAAGGCATTTAAAAACTCTCTTCCTGAAATATTTTCAATTGGTCATAGAAACCCACAAGGCCTAACTTTCAATATAGATAAAACTAACTTATGGCTTCATGAACATGGTCCACAAGGAGGAGATGAGTTAAACCTTATCGTAAAAGGAAAAAATTATGGTTGGCCTAAAATTACATTTGGAAAAGAGTATGGAAGTGGAAGAACCATTGGAATGGGAACTAGTAAACCTGGATATGAAGATCCTTTAAAAGTATGGATACCTTCCATAGCACCATCAGGAATCATGATTTATAAAGGGACAATGTTTGAAGAATTCAAAGATAAAGTAATTATTGGTTCATTAAAATTTAGACAACTACACCTTTTATCTCTTAAAAATAATATTGTAGTTTCAGAAGAGAAAATTCTAACAAATCAAATTGGAAGAATTCGAGACCTTAAAGAAATGTCAGATGGATCAATTATTATTATTAATGACGAATTTAATGGTGGTGTATACAGGTTATACAAACAATAATCTTGATTAACTTTATAATAAAATACATAAGTGTTGAATAATGAATTTTATGGAGAACTAAATGATAAAATTTTACTATAATACTGGTCCTAATCCTATGAAAGTTGCTCTATGTCTTGAGGAGATGGGACTGGAATATGAAGCAATTCCTGTTGATACAAGAAAAGGTGAACAACATACTTCTTCATATTTAGCAGTTAACCCAAATGCTAAGGCACCCTCAATTATTGATGATGGAAATGTAATATTTGATAGTAATGCTATTTTGTTATATTTAGCAGAAAAAACAGGTCAGTTTATTACTGATAACAATCCAAAGTCTAGGGCAGATCTTTTATCATGGTTAATGTTTGTTGCTACTGGAATTGGTCCTTACTCAGGTCAATCTGTACACTTTCAACATATGGCCCCTGAAAAATTACCTTATGCTATAAATAGGTATGTTTTTGAGGCAGAAAGGCATTATGACATTTTAGACAACCGATTATCAAACAATAAATATATGTTGGGTGATACTTATACAATCGTTGATATGTGCGTGTGGGGTTGGGCAAGAATGTTGCCCAAGGTAATTGGAGATGGTGAACTTGAAAAAAGAACTAATTTAAATAGGCTCATGACAGAAATCAATAATAGACCTGCTAGTCAAAAGGCAATAAATATAAATGTATCAAATAATCATAACTTCAAAGTTGAAATTGATGAAGAGGCAAGTAAATATATGTTTCCTCAAAATGAAAGACTAAAAAAAGCTTAGTTTAATCTTATTTCATTAAAGAGTTAAGCGGATGATTTATAGATATTCGCTTAGCTTTATTCAACCCAACTAATTTACCCAACGCTCTTACATAAAATTCAGGAATTCCTGTCGCTGCTGCAAGTTTTACCCCACTATTTACTGGGTTTTAGTCATACAAAAACGGAACTAAGTGGCCAATTTTATTTTTAAAGTTTCCTCAGATTTAATGTCTATTAAAACTAATATGACGTTAGTCATAACAAGTGATAAGAAAAATTTTAATTAAAATTAAAAACTTGGTATATTTTTTGAAGATAATTTGAGATTATTTGAATTAATTATTAATTTTAACGAGTTTTTATTATCAAGGCAAGTAAATGCAAGATTGGGATACACGAATAAAAAATCTTAAAAATGATATCCAAATAGCTCGTCAAAAATACGTAATTCCTTTTACTAAATCTCAAGCAAAAGCTCCTGAAACCTCTATTAATGCAAAAGAAAACCAAAATAATGAAACTAGTACTATTAAGGAAAGTGTAAGCGAATCTCAAGAAAAATTATACGTAAACAATGACCCTGCATCCTCTCTTGATTTAATAAATTCAAAAGAACAAAGTGAAACTGTCATTTCACAAGATGCAGTAAAAGAAAATACAAATGAAGTAGCTACTATTGAAGAAGCTCCTACAGTAGACATTAACGAAGTAGCTACAACAGAAGAAGCTCCTACAGTAGATGTTAATGAAGTAGCTGCGACAGAAGAAGCTCCCACAGTAGATGTTAATGAAGTAGCTGCGACAGAAGAAGTCCCTAAAGTAGATGTTAATGAAATAGCTGCGACAGAAGAAGCTCCTACAGTAGATGTTAACGAAGTAGCTGCGACAGAAGAAGCTCCTACAGTAGATGTTAACGAAGTAGCTGCGACAGAAGAAGTCCCTAAAGTAGATGTTAATGAAGTAGCTTCGACAGAAGAAGCCCCTACAATTGACATTAACGAAGTAGCTGCGACAGAAGAAGCTCCTACAGTAGATGTTAATGAAGTAGCTGCGACAGAAGAAGTTCCTAAAGTTGATATGAATGAACTAGCTACGAAAGAAGAAGAGCCAGTTACAGAAAAAACTCAAATTGA
>Ga0255753_1002309_pt1 | contig 21300 bp, 20 predicted proteins | sample 041ome_10_FD_179953 | JGI IMG/M metagenome (GOLD analysis project Ga0255753, IMG submission 179953) | Coastal salt marsh microbial communities from the Groves Creek Marsh, Skidaway Island, Georgia - 041412US metaG (version 2) | ecosystem: Environmental > Aquatic > Marine > Intertidal zone > Salt... | reverse complement strand
CCATAATTTGATCTATTAACTCTTTGCATGAAGGAAGATTTTTTATGATTCCTGCAACTTGACCAGATGGCATAGCGCCTTCATGAGGGGAACCTTCCACCATTGCCTTTTGAATAATTGCTGGGCTATTTGCAGACATAATTGATTGTGAAATAGTTAAATCGTCTCCTTTTAGCATTGCAAAGAAAGATTTAAGCAGGTCCCCAAATGATGCTTTGGTAATTTGCTTATATTTCCAAGCAGAAGTGACCGACATTAAAAATAATGAAATGGGGTTGGATCGATCTATTTTTTTTATATATTTATTAAAAATAAGCCTATGAGATAAGCCATCAAATTTTTTTGTTATTTTGATTTCATCAACCTCTGCTGAAATATATGCTTTCTTTGTTTCGCCTGGAACCGGGCTTTCTTGAGTCATCATAAAGCGTGTTCCCATTGCTATTCCACAAGCACCCCATGCAAGAGAAGCAGCTAGACCTGATCCATCTCTAAACCCACCTGCAGCGACTACTGGAATATCTACATGCTCGAGAACAGAGCTAAGCAACAAAGTTGTGGGTGTTGATCCAGTATGACCACCTCCCTCTGAGCCTTGAATAACAAGGGCATCAGCGCCTAACTGCTCTGCTTTGATTGCATGTTTAAGAGCGCCAACAGTCGGTATACAAATAATTCCCTGCTCTTTAAAGGCTTTTATGTAGTCTGGCGTTGGAGATCTTGAATAACTAACGGCTTTAATTTTTTTATCCAAGATTGCTTGAACGATCTCATCGGCTCCTGGTTGGAACATATGAAAATTTACGCCAAAGGGTTTGTTCGTCAAGCTCATTGTTTCATCTATCATTTCAATTGCTTCGTGAGGCCCTGCAGTAGCTAAAGCTAAGAATCCAAAAGCACCAGCATTTGAAGTTGCAGCAACTAGCTGGGGCATAGCCACCCAACCCATTGCTGTTTGAATAATTGGATAATCGCAACCTAAAATGTCAGTTAATTTATTAATGATATTTCTCTTCTATTTTTTGTTCTTTTTTGCGGCAGGCTTTTTAGCTGCTGTTTTTTTTGTAGAAGTCTTTTTGTTTTTAGTCCGCTGAGATTTAGCCATCTTCTTTGCGTCAAAACCTGATAAAACATTACCAGTAGTTAAATCATTATGCGCATGAGAAAAATGGTGCCATGCGAAGGCAGCTTCCATTCCATTGCGTTTACCTTGAAGATCTTCGACATGGTTTATAGCTTGTTTAGTTAACGTTAACCCTAGTCTTGGCATTGCAGATATTTTTTTGGCCATCTCCATAACAGTTGATTCAAGGTTCTCTATAGGAACAACCTTATTAACCATACCCATTTCATAAGCTCTTGATGAAGACATTCTCTCACCAAGAAATAAGAATTCTTTTGCAATTCTTGGATTTAACTCATATGGATGGGCAAAATATTCAACCCCTGGAATTCCCATACGTACAACCGGGTCAGCAAAGAAAGCATCCTCAGACGCAATAATAAGATCACAGACCCACGCCAACATACACCCGCCTGCAACACAAGCACCATGCACCATAGCAATGGTTGGTTTAGGCATATCTCTCCAGCGCCTACACATGTTCAAGTAAACTTCTTGCTCTCTGACATACCAAAACTCTCCACCAGGCTTATTTGTGTGGTCGTACCACATGGATTTTCTATCATACTCAACATCAACGTCTCTTCCTGGTGTGCCAATATCATGGCCTGCTGAAAAATGCTTGCCATTACCTTTTAGCACAATAACTTTAACCTCATCATCGTCTATTGCTCTTTTAAAAGCTTTGTCTAGGTCATAAGTCATCTTGCCATTTTGTGCATTGTTATATTCAGGCCTATTCATAGAAATGATGGCAATTTCATCTTTCTTTTTGTATGTGATTGTGGGTTTGCTTCTAGGCATATTGTTATTCTCCAAAAATTGAATTACGAATACTTTGAGGATCAAGTATTTCTCGGATACAAGCAAGCTCCTCATCCGAAGGCATTGGTGTAGCTTTATCTGAGTTAATAATTACATCGAAAGCTGTATTTTCAATAACATCATCAACACTCACGCCAGGGTGCAAGCTAAGGAGCTGAAAGCTATTATCTTCTCCGTTAAAATCAAAAACACCCAGATTAGTTACCACTAGCTTAATCTCAAACTTTCCATTTGATAGGTCTTTGTTCTGGTAACCCATTCCGGAAATCATATCTACTGAGCCACTCACAAAGGTTTTTACAGAATGATTAGGGATGAAAATAGAATTTTTATGATTGATGAAGTTTCCTGGAAAACCTCTTACACCAAGAAGCTGAACTTTTGGGGAATTATAATCCCCAATAGCGCTAATATTTGTTTGCCCAAATGAATCTATTTGTGTTGGTGTGACCATGGCATGTCTTTTTCCACCCCAAAGATTTTCAAACACACGGCTGTAACTCATGTAGCCCTCAACTTGATCGTGAGAAATATCTCTTTTACCCATAGGTGCTGGTTGAGAGATTAAATAAGTTTCCCCATCAGTCATCATCAGATCTGGATTATGGGTAAGCTTGGCTAGGCCGGCTGCAATTCTTGGTATCAAACCAATACCTGTAGCAAGGATTTCTCCCTCGCCCTCCCAGGCCCTAGAAGATGCGCTGATACAAATTTCTGATAATGTAATAGATTCTGACATTTTTAAAATTGCGGTAAAGGGATTTTTAGAATTGCTTCAGAGCCGCCAACAGCGTCAATATAATCTTGATGAGTCTTGTTCAAATACTTAGAACTGTATTCATCAAAAGATTTTGCTGCTTCTGAATACTCTTTTAGATGTTTAATATCAAAACCATAGTTTGGGGCGCAAGATGTTGGATGAGCACCGCAAGGTGCATGCAGGACCCCTGTCACTAAACTTCTTTCGAACCGATTAAATATTGCGCCGTCTTTGCCGCCTAAATCTTGAGTGGATACAACCTCTTCAGAGGATACAAAAGTTTTGCCAGCAGCTCTTGCAAAAAGTTCATCAAAAAACGGGTCGGGCCCAATGATTTGAGTATTGCCTTTTTCATCAGATTTATTGACATGAATTAATGCAACATCAAGTTTGAGTGCCGGCATTGCAACAAGTTTTTCAGCATCGCTGTATGGAGAGGTAACATATTCTAATTCCGAATTATGGGTTAAAACATCTGTGCCTAAGCCAACCCGAGTTGGCAAAAAAGGCAAGTTCATGGCAGCTGCTCGCAATCCCCATTGCACCATTCCCTCATCAAGTTCCATGACTTCAATTTCATTTTTTTGACGCGCTTGACGAAAGTGAGATTCCAGCGGAATCATATCGAGTGAAACAAAGCCAAAAATTAGTTTTTTAACTTTTTTATGAGCGCACAACAAACCAACATCAGGGCCTCCATAACTAACGATAGTTAAATCCTTGATATCTGATTGACATATCTCTCTGATTACAGACATTGGTTTTCTGCGAGCGCCCCAACCGCCAACTCCGATGGTCATGCCATCAGATAGTTGATCAATAACATCTTTGTATGAAACTATTTTATCCATTTCTAACTTTCTGGTGGTGAAAAAGCATGCCCCCAGAAACTAGGAATCTTACTTTTTTGCATCTCAAAATTATCCCAGTCAACCTGCCATCCATCATAACCAAATTCTAAATCAAAACCTGAGGGCGTCTGCATATAAAATGAAACCATCATATCGTTAGAATGCCTGCCCAGCGAAGATGAAATATGAATATTATTCTGCATGGCTCTATCAAGACCATGACCTACTTCGTCTATATTATTAACTTCAACCATAGTGTGTATAAGGCCTGAGGGTGGTATTGGAGATTCATATAAAGCTACTGTGTGATGTCTGGGGTTGTCGCAATGCATAAAATTTAATTTTACTTCAGGGGCATCTGGAGCTGGCCCCATTGGAAAGTTCATATAATCAGAATCTCCAAAACCTAAAATATCAATATAAAATCTATGCGCAAGCTCTAGATTTGGTGCGGCAAAAACAACATGGCCAAAACCCAGGCCCTTTGTAATGAAACCTTTAATATCTTGCGTTGATACAAACGGTTCAGATGCATCTTTGCTCCCGTAGGACAGTTCAAGCCTATTACCTGCAGGATCATGAAGACCAATGCATTCCTCAACACATCGTAATTTTGCTATTTCATGACCTAGATCCTCATAATCAACCTTTGCTTCGTCAAGCTCGCTTTTAGCATTATCAAAAGCAGTTTTATCTGATAATGAAAACCCTGCTGCAAGATACTTTTTTGAACTACCAGTTTTAATATGAAATCTGAAGGATTTTTCATCCATCCGAAGAAAAAGATTTTGTTCATCGCTAAGAGAATCATTTTTCATTAAACCAACAACATCTTTTGCGTAATCAGCCCATTCCTGAAGGTCGGTTGTTTCTATAAGCAGATAACTTAAAGATTGTATTTTCATAATGCTCCCTCAAAAAAAAATATATCAATATCTTATGTTTTCATTATTAATTCTATCATTCAATTTATTTATACATAATTATTCATCTATTAATTACGAACTATCATCAAAACCGTAAAAGTATCCATTCTTGTAGAGAAATTATATAAAATAGATATATGTCTCTAATCAAAGCATTAATTCATCCTGTAACACCTTTTCAGCAAAATGCTCCTATTTTATATTGTGAAGAATCAAAGAAATGTGCTTTTATTGATCCAGGTGGTGATATCGATATTCTTTTAGGCGCAGCAAAAGAAAATAATTTGATACCTGAAAAGATTTTTCTGACACATGGTCATGCTGATCACGCTGGTGCAGCAGCTGAACTTGCAAAGATTCTTTCACTGGAAATTGAAGGCCCACATAAAGAAGATTTATTCCTTCTTGAGTCCCTTGAATCTCAAGGAAAAATGTTTGGAATGCAAGCTCAAAATTGCACTCCAGATAGATGGCTTGATGATGGAGACGAAGTAAAGCTTGGCAACGAAATCCTAAAAGTTATTTTTTGTCCAGGGCATACGCCTGGACATGTTATTTTTTATCACCCCGAATCAAAACTAGCCGCAGTTGGAGATGTGTTGTTTCGTGGATCAATAGGCAGAACGGATCTGCCACGAGGAAACCATCAAGATTTATTGGACTCAATAACTAAAAAACTGTGGCCTCTTGGAGAAGAGATTTTATTTATTTCAGGCCATGGTCCAGTTTCTACATTTGGGCAAGAGAGGAAAGATAATGCTTTTGTAGCTGATTCAATTTTAAATCCAGCTTAATCAACCCATAATTTAACTAATTTTCCTTGATCATCTTTCATAGAGCCAGTCACTATCAAAATAAAATCTACTATCCACCAAATACCACAACCACCAATTGTAATAATAAATAAAATGGCTGACGCATAACGTCTCAAAAAAAATCTATGTGCTCCAAGCGGCCAAGACAAAACAATAAAAAGCAAAAATGTTGGTAGGATTCTTTTTTCTGAAATATTCATCGCCTCATTCATATCGACCGCCTGCTAAACTTGAGCTCATTTTAATAACAATACTCGTCGGCAATATATTGCAAAGAAATGCTAACAGTTTATTAAGTATTCCTGGCACCCATACACTTCTTCCTTTCATCATGGCTTGAACTGCTCCAATAGCAACAGTCTTTGAATCTTTTTTCATAAAAGCTGGCACTTTGTCCATAGCATCTTGCATACCGCTAGCTGTATGGAATTCAGTCACTGTGAATCCAGGGCATACATTTGTAGCAGTGATTCCTTTTGAACGATAATTAATATTTATTGCATCTCCAAATCTATTGACAAAAGTTTTCACCGGCCCATAAAGGGCACCCCATCCTGATGATGGAGGTGCAAAAGAGGCAAGAGAGGAAACCATCATAATTTTTCCATGTTTTTGCTCGAGCATACCGGGAATAAACTTTTTCGTAAGAGCCACAACTGCTATTCCTAATACTCTTAGAAATTTCTCCTCTTCCTCTTCATCAGTTTCATGAAACTTCTTATTGATACTGTACCCAGCATTATTAACCAATATCTCAACTTCATAATCATTGTCAGAGCAAAAGTTATAGATGATTTCAGGTGCTGAGACTTCAGCTAAATCTGCAGCAATATAATTACAATCAATGTTAAATTCTTCTATTAAGGAAGCAGATATTTCTTTGAGTCTTTCTTCTCGTCTTGCTGTTAAAAGAATATTATGACCTTGCTTGGCAAGCTCTCTGGCAATATCAAGACCTATTCCAGCAGTTCCTCCTGTAATTAATGCGTATTTTTTATTCATAAGATATCCAGCCGATGGTTTATAAATCTCTAATTTTTAGTCTAATGTCATAGGGAACTTTACCAGTTAAATCGTGCTTTTCCTTGATTGCTAAAACCTTTGCAAGTCTTTGCGAATCCATGGGTGCAATTTTTCTTTGTTTCATATCAATATGACCCTCAACCGTTTCATACATGGCTGAAATTATCCCATCCTTATCGAACAAAACTCCAATCATATGAAAAAGTTTCTCATTGACATTAAATAGTCTAAATCTAGGAAAAATCTTATCCCCCAGGAGAAATTCCTTTTGAAATCTGTAATTGTCTTCGAGAGTGAAACTTGAAAAACCGCTTGCTAGATATTCTTCATTTAAACCAAATTCTTCATTAGCAAATTCCCAAGCTTGCTCAAAAACCTCTTTGATATAATTGACATTCATGTGGCCGTTAAAATCACACATGTCTTCAGTGACTGTCACTGTTTTACCTTCATATGGGAATAACTCATTCATATTATTTATAAGCAATGAAAAGAATGGATTGTGGAGAACTCGAAGCAAATTTGCAAATCTTAAAGTATGTTTTTGCATTGTAATTTCGTACAATAGAGATCTTCAAAAGATAATGTAACTGTCAAAATTTGGAAAAAACTTCTGCCCCAGACGATCAAAGAGCAATAATTGTTTCAATTGATTTGCTGAGATCAAATCAAAATGATCTTGAGCAATTTAACTCTAGTGAATTTATTGAGCTTGCCAGATCATCTGGACTGACAGTTGAGCATCATATTTTTTCAAAACAAAACTTTGTATCTGCTAGCCACTTTCTAACCAAAGGAAAGGCTGATGAGCTCAAGAATATTGTTGAATTAGAAAATATTAAGTTAGTAGTTTTAGATTGTGAGCTTTCTCCCTCTCAAGAAAGAAATTTAGAAAAATTATTATGCGCAAGAGTGCTCGATAGAACAGGCCTTATCTTAGATATTTTTGCTGCTAGGGCTCAAAGTGATATTGGAAAACTTCAGGTTGAGCTTGCTCAACTAAGCTTTTTATCAACTAGATTAGTCAGAGGGTGGAGTCATCTTGAAAGGCAAAAAGGTGGAATTGGTTTAAGGGGTCCGGGAGAAACTCAGCTTGAAACTGACCGAAGATTAATTGGTAATCGAATTAAACAACTCAAAAAAAAATTAGATAAACAACATAATCAAAAAAATTTAAATAGGTATTCCAGAAGAAAAGGCAGCAATAAATTAGTGGCTTTAGTTGGCTATACAAATGCTGGCAAAACCTCATTGTTTAATATGCTTACAAAAGGCGGGCTTGAGGCTGAAGATAAATTGTTTGCAACATTGGATACTACCACCAGGCGGGCCGACTTTAAATTCAAAACACTTGAAACAGTACTTTTTTCTGACACTGTAGGGTTTATATCTAACCTTCCAACTAAATTAGTTGAATCTTTCAAAGCAACATTGGATGATTTGGCCTCTGCTGATCTTTTGATCCATGTTATTGATGCTGCAGATACAAACAGAGATTATAAAATTAAAGAAGTGGATTTAATTCTTGATGATTTGGGAGTTACTTCTATGCCGCAAATTAGAGCATTAAATAAAATTGATTTAATTGCAAATGAAGATATATGGCCTGCAAATAATTTACATCCTGAAATTAAAATATCAAGCGAGACAGGCGAAGGTCTTAAAGAGTTAAAAAATATAGTTTCTGAGATGCTGTTTGGAGGATTGTTATGTGGATGGGTGCATTTCTCTCCCGTGCAAGCATCTGTTCGCTCGAGGTTATTTGATTCAGGTTGCATCTTAGAAGAGAAGACAGATTCAAATGGTCAACACCAATCATTGGTTTCAATCTCTCAAAGCATGCTCGAGCAATTCGAAGAAATTGAGATTTTTAAAAATTTAAAACCCGTCTCTCCATAAAAAAGAGCTGCATATGCAACTCTTTTTTCTATGATCTAAATACTAAGAGAAATCTGGCTTAGCTGGATCAAAAAATACCTGGCCATTAGATACCTCAGGCTCGCCACATGTACTAACAGACTCAAGCTCAACCTTCGCATCTCCTCCAGTAGCCTCCCATAACTCATTGCCTTCAGTCATGGTTGCAAGATTTTCATGAAAGTTTCCAAACCAGAAATCTTCTGCTTGAGTTTTATCTTCTGGAATATAAAGTCCATATGCATAAAAACCACTTACTTGAGATTTATCTATTGCATCAAGCCAAGCATTGTAACTAATCAAAGCTTGATTAAGATCTTCCTGCCCCATACCCTCATTTAGCGTGCAAGGGCTAAATGCTGCAGCAAACGAACCATCTTCTGGAGCTTCACCAAATGCATAAGGGTCATATGGAAAAATAAAATCATAGCCATCTCTATTTTCACCATCACACTGAAGAATACTAGAGGACTCCTCATTCCATGCCATGGCATCTTCATTGGCTATCCATTCCGCCCATGCGGCATCAGCTTCTTCTTTTGAAGACCAACTCAATTCCCAATAATTGTTAAAAGCACTTTGTTCTGGAGATACTGATTCATAACCCCAGCCACCAAGTAAAGATTCAGACAATCCAAGATCTCTCCATGATGCAATCATGCTATTAAGTGCATCTTGACTATATTCTTCTCCAGCTGTGCATTGCATAAACTCGTTGTACATAGTGTAATTTGTTGCATCCCAGGCAGGCTTTAATTCCTGTACCTCATTTGACTCAGAGCAAGAAATAACGAATAAAAAAGGTACAGACAGCAGAGCTAATTTAAATTTTTTGTTCATTTTTATTACCTCAAATTAAAAAATATATTTATCTATTAAATATACATTATTTATTTGTAAGATTCATTGAAAGGTATAATAGGTTTATGCCTAATTCTCAAAATTCATCAGATGCGATCATTATTGGCGGCGGACATAATGGTTTGGTATGCGCCTATTATTTAGCAAAAAAAGGTTTAAAAGTTCATATCTATGAAAGAAGGTCTATTGTGGGAGGTGCAGCAGTAACTGAGGAATTTCATCCTGGATTTAGAAACTCAGTGGCCAGTTATACAGTCAGTTTATTGAATCCAGAAATTATTAAAGATATGAAACTAAAGGAATATGGCTTGAAAATTGTAAAGCGCCCTATTTCAAATTTCCTTCCCATCGATGATAAGACCTACTTAAAACTAGGCGGCAGCTTGGAGAGAACTCAAAATGAATTTAAAAGATTTTCTGAAAAAGATGCAGCGCGATTGCCTGAATATTATGAGCGAATAGAGGCTGTGGCCGATGTGCTAAGAGATCTTTCAATAAAAACACCTCCCAATCCAAAACAAGGTATTAGGGCTGCGCTAAATGCTGCTTTGCAACTTTGGCCAATAGCAACTAAAGGTAATCAAGTACATAGGGATGTGTATGATCTTTTTACCAAAAGTGCGCGATCCTTTCTTGATTCATGGTTTGAAAACGAACACATAAAAGCTGCTTTTGGTTTTGATTCAATAGTTGGTAATTTTGCTAGTCCGGATACACCCGGTTCAGCATATGTATTATTGCATCATGTGTTTGGCGAGGTGGATGGGGAAAAAGGTGCTTGGGGACATGCTATTGGTGGCATGGGCGCAATCACTCAGGCTATGGAAAAAGCATGCAAGGAAATTGGGGTTGAGATCTTTACAAACGCATCGGTTGATAAAGTGATTGTTGAGGATGGCACTGCTATTGGAATTCAATTAGATGATGGAAGTACAAGAAAAGCTAAAAAAATAATCTCAAATCTAAACCCCAAGCTCCTATATAAAAAATTAATCTCCCAACATGAATTAGATTCTGAGTTTAACCGAAGCATGGATGGATATAAATGTGGATCTGGAACTTTTAGAATGAATGTTGCTCTTTCTGAATTGCCAGATTTTTCTGCCCTGCCTGGCAAAGAAATAGCTGAGCATCATCAAAGCGGTATTGTAATAGCGCCTACCCTAGACTATATGGACAAAGCTTATATCGATGCTAAGTCTCATGGCTGGTCTTCTGCGCCAATTGTGGAAATGTTAATTCCTTCAACCATGGATAATACTTTAGCTCCAAAGGGCCAGCATGTTGCATCCCTATTTTGCCAGCAATTCTCTCCTACTCTAGCAGATGGAAGCTCATGGCATGATCATCGATTGGCTGCTGCCGATACTATTATTGAAACCGTAACAAAGCATGCGCCTAATTTTAGAGAGTCTATTTTGGGGATGATGATTTTGTCACCATTGGACTTAGAAGAAAAATTTGGGTTAATTGGTGGAGATATCATGCATGGGCAAATGTCTCTCGATCAAATGTGGGCTGCAAGACCCTTAATGAATTATGGAAACTACAGAGGGCCGCTAAAATCATTGTATATGTGTGGCTCAGGCACTCATCCTGGTGGAGGTGTTACCGGCCTTCCTGGAAAAAATGCAGCTAGAGAAATTTTAAAAGACGGATAAACTTAAAAAGAAGAAGTCTTAGGCTCCAGAGTTGCAAAATAATCTTTTGCCTTTTCAATCACCTTAGGTGCTAACCAAACCGATGAAATTAATGTTGGTATTGCCATAAATGCAAATGAAAGATCAATAACAGCAATGGCTGTCTTCACAGGTATTACCGCAAAGACGACAACAAAGAAAATAATGACCCACTGATAAACCTTTACGCCTTTTTTGCCAAATAAAAATTGAGCACAAGCAGAGCCATAAAATGAGTAAGTGAAGATAGTGCTGGCTCCAAAGCTGACGACACAGGTAAGCAAAATTGCATATCCCACCGGACCAAGAAGAACACTAAATGCTTCTGCAGTTAATTTAACGCCCTCAACACCTGAGCCTATATTTAACCAAACGCCTGAAATAATAATTAACAATGCGGTAGATGTACACATTATCAAAGTATCAAAAATAGGTCCAAGCATGGCAACTAAACCCTGTTTGACTGGATTTGAGGTCTTGGCGGCACCATGAACAAGTGACTCTGTTCCTATGCCTGCTTCATTAGAATGAGCGCTTCTTTTAACACCCATGATAATTACAGCTATAACACTACCCCCAGCAACTGCTGAGCCTGTAAAAGCATCTTTGATAATAATTTGAAATGCAGGAATGACCGCGTCAAAATTTAATATTAGAGCAACCATGATAGAGCCAAAATATAAAATGCTCATAAAAGGTACAAGCCATTGAGAAACCTTTGCTATTCTCACCAATCCACCAAAAATTATAGCTCCAGTGATTGCAGCTAAAACTATTCCAGCTATTAAATTAAAATATTTGAAATCAAATATTGGTATGGTTTCAAGCATTTGAACCATTTGATTACTTTGAAATCCTGGTAAAGCACCAATTAAACCGGCGGCTGCAAAAAAATATGCCAATGGCATCATAGACTTAGGAAGTGCATTTTTGATAATGTACATAGGTCCGCTGCGAACTGTCCCATCTTCATCCACATCTCGATACATGACAGATAAAGTGCAGGTAAAAAATTTAGTTGCTATGCCAACAATTGCAGTCACCCACATCCAAAAAATTACTCCTGGGCCACCATAACCTATGGCGAGAGCAACACCAGAAATATTTCCTAGCCCAATGGTGCCGGATAATGCTGTAGTTAAAGCTTGAAAATGCGTAACTTCTCCAATGTCTTCTTGTTTTGTATGCTTGCCTCTAATTAAGTCGAAAGCATGACGGATATATTTAAAAGGGGTAAGTTTTGAAAAGATAAGAAAGTATATTCCTGCCCCAACCAGAAACGGAGCATTCCACTCCCAAACAAAATCAGAAAATTTAATTATTAATTCAGAGATATGAGATATCAGATTTTCCATGCACTCAATTAGAAATGTAAAATTCTATTGTAGAACTATCCAAAGTGTTCTGCATGAAAATCTTGAATATCTGGATCAACCAAAGCATCCCTGACTTTGAGTTCTCTATATAAGTTTAAAGAGTCTAAGGTTTTGCATCTACTAAGAGCTACATATGCTTGACCAGTAGCAAAAGCTCCGTCCCCTAAGTCTACAGAGCAACTTTCAAGAGTTAAACCTTGAGCCTTATGGATGGTAACCGCCCAACCTAATTTAAGAGGAAATTGCTTAAAAGATGAGACAACCTCTTCTTCCATTTCATCATTAAATTCGTCATAGACGTATCTAACTTTATTCCATTCTTCCCTTTTAACCTTGAATACTTCTTTCCCAACTTTTACCTTGATCACTTTCTTATTTTTATCCGAACAATCAATCACCACCCCAATTGTTCCATTGACCCACCTTCCATCAGGATCATTTTTAATAAACATGACCTTGGCATCCTCTTTTACACGGAGCTCTCTTGGAGCAGGCAGATCATTTTCATTTAGCTCACCTTGCTCTTTTGATTTTGCAGCAGTCGCGGGACCATCGATTAAATTCAACATTTCTTCATTGATTTGTTCTGCTCGATATTTTCTTGAGGTAATAATAAGTGATGACTCAGTATCAAACTCTGGATTATGACAAGTTTGATTAATTGTCTTAATAGACTTCTCAAGGTTTTGTCCAAGACGAACATTATTAAGCAAGTCATAAAATTCTTTGTCATCCTGCTGCCTGAAAGAGCTAACTAACTCAAAAAAAGAAGGATTATCAATCGCTTGGAAATTATCTGCACTAAAAAAATAAACTGATTGATATCTTTCAAAAATTGCAGTTTCTTCATTCTCTTTTACCACGGGCGGTAACTGAAACAAATCACCACATGCCAGCACATGTATACCGCCAAAGGGCTTGGATGAATTACGGTGTATTTGAAGGGTTTCAGAAATTGCATCAAGCATTGGTGCTCGAACCATAGAAATTTCATCGATAATGAGTAGCTCTAGATTCTTTAATAATTTTTTAAAGCGTGGGTCTTTTGATTCTTGGATAACTGGAAAGGTATCAAAACCAATTCTAAATGCTGAATTAATCGTGCTGCCACCAATATTTAATGCCGCAACCCCAGTTGGAGCTACTACCATTTTTTTTAACAAGCACTCATCCTTTACACGCTCAATCAATGTTGTTTTTCCCGTACCTGCTGCACCAGTTAGGTAGATAAAATGCTGGGTATCCTCTTCGAGCAACTCCAAAATATCCTCAAGCGTATTATCAAATGCAGACGCAGGATTTTCTGAATTTGATTGACTCATATAATTTTATGATTAGAGAAATTTATAAAAAGATTTTAACAGTTACTATAATAATCATGGAGATTAAAATTTAGAAAATATGAATGAATTTACTCACAAAATCGCAGCTCTAGATGATATTCCAGCCATTAAAAAATTAATGACACTCTCGATTAATCAGCTCTTAGGGCCTCTTCTCACGAAAGATCAATTAGAGGCTTCTTTTGACAGCATGGGTTTAGATGATCAGCTTATTAAGGATGAGACATATTTCATGATCTTCAGCAAAGACATATTCGTTGGGTGCGGTGGATGGAGCAATAGAGAAACTTTGTTTGGCGGTAATCATACACCTAACAGAGATGATCAATTTCTAGATCCTAAAAAAGATTCTGCTCGCATAAGAGCTATGTATACCCATCCTGACTGGACAAGAAAAGGTGTTGGCACATTGGTAATGAGTTTGGGTGAAAGGGCTGCAAAAAATCTTGGTTTTAAAAAGTGTGAGCTTATGGCTACCCAGTCTGGGATACTCCTTTATAAAACTCAAGGATATGAACCAATCGAGGATGTGCTTTATAAGGCAAAGTCTGGTAAAACTGTGCCAATGATTCGAATGGGAAAAAATATTTAGAACTGGCGGAGAGTGAGGGATTCGAACCCTCGATACAGTTGCCCGTATACCTCCTTAGCAGGGAGGCGCTTTCGACCACTCAGCCAACTCTCCGATTTTCGGACAGGAATTATAACGCTTTAAAAGAATAAAATAATACTATCTATTGAATTCAATTCTACTGCCTATGGGCAACTGCTCTTTTAAAACTCCATCTTCAAAAACAATCTCACCATTGATTATTGTATGAACAACAGCAGCGGGAAAAGTATAGTCCATGAACGGGGACCAGCCACAATGATATAAAATATTATCATTGGTGACCAAGGTGTTTGCACTTAAATCTACAATGGCAAGATCAGCAAAGGATCCCTCTCTTATATAACCCCTATCTTTTATTTGAAAGCGCTCAGCAATGTTATGACTGGTTTTTTGAACAATTTGCTCCAAAGTAAATATCCCTTTGTCATAAAAATCTAATAAAACAAGCAATGAATGTTGATTGAGCGGCAATCCACTAGGGGCTTGTAAATATGGTTGTTGTTTTTCTTCAAGTGTATGGGGGGCATGGTCTGTTGCAATAATATCAATCTTATTTTTTTGCACAGCATCAATCAGAGCTAACCTGTCTTGCTCTGATTTAACGCTGGGATTACATTTGATAAAATTTCCACGCGTTTCATAATCAGCTTCACTAAAAAATAAATGGTGCACGCAAACTTCAGCCGTAATTTTCTTACCTGTGATTTCTCCCTCTGTAAATAATTTCATCTCATCTGCTGTGGTTAAATGCAGAATATGAAGGTTTGAGCCGTGTTTTGTTGCTAGGTCAAAAGCTAGTTGAGAGGATTTTAGACACGATGCAGCATCTCTTATTCTGGGATGGAACTTTGCATCAATGTCTTCGCCGTATTCAGCAACAATTGCCTTCTCATTTTCAATAATAGTTGGCGTGTCTTCACAATGCGTGACAATATTAACAGGTGCTTCTTTGAATATGGCTTCAAGGGTATCTTGGTTATCGACCAACATGTCTCCTGTTGAAGCTCCCATGAAAACTTTAAGACCGCAAGCAAGAGTGTTATCTAATTGTTTTATTTCATCAATGTTTGTATTGCTCGCCCCCATATAAAAGGAGTAATTTGCATGCGATTTGGTTGCTGCAAGATCGAATTTAGCCTGTAAATTCTTTCGATTGGTTGTGGTTGGATTAACATTAGGCATTTCAAAATAACTGGTCACGCCACCTGCTAAGCCTGCCCTGCTTTCTGATTGAATATTGCCTTTGTGCGTAAGGCCAGGTTCTCTGAAATGCACTTGATCATCAATTAAACCTGGCAGAATATATTTGCCATCAAGGTCTATTATTTTTTTTGCTTCTGCGTCTACCGAAGAAGAAATTTTTTCAATTCGATCGCCCTTGATAGCAATATCAGATTCATAGATTGACCCTTCATTTACAAGAGTTCCATTTTTTAAAATTAGATCGTACATTAGTCTCCTAAATTAAAGGCTTCGTGCAAGGTCTTAACTGCATCTTCTAATTGCTCCTTAGAAATTACAATCGTAATTTTGATCTCTGAGGTACTAATCATTTGAATGTTAATGCCAGCATCAGCCAATGCATTGAATGCTGTGCTTGCTATTCCAGCATGCGAGCGCATCCCTACACCCACCAAAGAAACCTTGCCTATTCCTTCATCGATAATTAACTCATCAAACGAAATGCCTTGCATTTTTTCTTTTAAGACAGATTCAACTTCAGCCCTATCAGAAGTACCAACAGTAAATGTAAAGTCTGTTTTTCCCGAGACACTAACATTCTGAACAATCACATCTACTTCAATGCCCGCTTCGCTAACTGGGCTTAAAATACCAGAGGCAATCCCTGGAGTATCTACTACTCCATGAAGAGTAAACTTAGTCTGATCTGTTTGAGAAGCAATACCTGTAATAACAGCATCTTCCATTCCATCTTCCTCCTGTAAAATAAGTGTGCCTGAACCTGGCTCAAAGCTTGATAAAACTCTAACTAAAACTTTATATTTGTTTGCAAATTCAACAGCGCGTATCTGCATAACTTTAGCACCCTGACCTGCTAGTTCCAACATTTCCTCCATGCTGATTGAGTCAAGTTTTTTTGCATCAGGAACTATTCTAGGATCAGTTGTATAGATGCCATCGACATCAGTATATATATCACAGCGCTTAGATTGTATTGAAGCTGCTATTGCCACTGCAGTGGTGTCGCTGCCGCCTCTGCCCATGGTAGTAGTATCACCCTCGTTGGTAACCCCCTGAAACCCAGTAATAATTGGAATATACCCATCCTCAATGGTTTTAAAAATAATATTTTTATCAAGATCAAGTATCTTCGCGCGCGAAAAATTGGAAGTTGTTTTCATTCCAAATTGAGCAGCTGATAATGATTTAGCCTTCAGGCCTAATTGATTCAAGGCAATGGCAACCAATGACGCGCTAACCATCTCACCAGTTGAAACAAGCGCATCAAATTCTCTTTTATTTGGCTCAGTGCCAAAGGATTTGGCCAAATCAATAAGTCGATTCGTTTCTCCGCTCATTGCAGATACAACTACAACAGGCGATGCTTCTTCTGAGGCTAATTTAATTAAATTTGCAACAGCATTTATTCTGTCAGTTGAACCAACAGAAGTGCCGCCAAATTTTAATACTATCGTTTCCATAATTAAGAAGCTTACAAACTAAGCGATGGATTGTACGATATCAGGAATAGAATTAACAAATTCTTTAAAATTTTCAGTCTCACCTGCGCCTTGGGCAAAATCCTTACGTCCGCCCCCCTTACCATTAGTTGCTTTTGCGATTGCTTGAATCACATCATTGGCACTAAGAGATGCTTGAATATCATCAGTCACCCCGCAGACCATCAGCAATTTTGATTTATGGTGGCTTAAAATTAGAACACATCTTTCATGTTGATCTTTTTTGGAACTATCAACCAACTGTCTCAAATCTTGAATGTTTTGCGTGTCTGCTTCAATGAGCACTAAATCGAAGTTGTTGATTTTATGAATGGCTTCTTTAATTTCAACAGAGGATTGACCCTTGGTTTTATTTCCTTTTTTAAGAGATTTATTTTCTTTGATTAAATCCTCGACTTTAGAACTAACCTGAGGAGCTCCAACATTTAGTATGCCTTGAACTTCTTGAAGTTGAGATCGAATATCTAGCATTAATTCCACGGCTTTGAAGCCAGTAACAGCTTCAATTCTTCTAACTCCAGAAGAAACGCTAGATTCACTTAAAATTGCAAACATCCCAATATCGCCTGTTCTTGCTACATGAGTCCCGCCGCAAAGCTCTACCGAGAAACCATCACCCATTGATAAAACCCTGACCTCATCGTCATATTTTTCTCCAAACATTGCCTCGGCGCCAGACGCTATAGCATCATCAAGCTGCATTAATTCTGTTTTTACCTCAGCATTGCTTAGAGTTTGTTGATTGACCAATAATTCGATTTGTTTAAGCTCATCTTTGGTTACGGCCTTGGGATGTGAAAAGTCAAAACGTAGCTTTGAAGAATCTACCAACGATCCTTTTTGCTCAACATGATTACCAAGAACATGCTTTAAAGCTGCGTGCATCAAATGAGTTGCAGAATGATTAGAAGCTGCATCACTTCTCATAGAAGGTGCGACTGAGAGTTTTAAAGTATCATTTAATTTAATTGAGCCCTGTTCCAAATTAATCTTATGCAGAAAGATTTTTCCTTGTTTAATACAGTCTGTCACTTGCCCACTTCCATTAGAGCCCGAAAACTCTCCTTGATCTCCAACCTGGCCACCTGACTCTGCATAAAAAGGAGATTGATCCAAGGCAAGAATATAATCTTTTCCTGGAGTTGCAGAATCTACCTGCAGATCATCATTCCATAATCCTAAAACTTTCCCCTCTGCATTTAATTGGTCATAGCCTAGAAATTGAGTTTCATCAATTGCAGATAGATCTAATTGGTTACCTTTAAATTTACTCGCTGATTTTGAATTTTTAACTTGCTCTTCCATGCATTTATTAAAACCTGTTTCATCTAACTCTAATTCTTGTTCACGAGCAATATCTGCGGTTAGATCAAACGGGAAACCAAATGTGTCATGAAGTTTAAACACAATTTCTCCAGGGATAACCTTTGAACTCATGCCTGAAATTTCCTTTTCTAAAATTTCAATACCTTTATCCAATGTTTCAAGAAACTTATTCTCTTCATTATGAATTGTTTCCTCAATGTGTTGTTGATTAGATGAAAGCATTGGAAATGCAGAGTTCATCTCTTTTACTAATGGTTCCACCAATGTGTGCATAAATGGTTCCTTGGCTCCAAGCTTGTAGCCATGACGGATAGCTCTTCGCATGATTCTTCTGAGCACATACCCCCTTCCTTCATTAGAAGGTGTGATGCCATCGGCAATTAAAAAGCTAACACTTCTGATATGGTCTGCAATTACTTTATGAGATGGGGCTCCAGGAGACTGAATGGCATCTTCAGAGGCTTGAATAAGGTTTAGGAAAAGATCTGTTTCATAATTTGAATTTACGCCTTGCATTACCGCAGCCACTCGCTCCAAGCCCATGCCGGTATCAACCGATGGTTTCGGTAAAGGTGTTAATTCACCAGCAGCATCTCTATTAAACTGCATGAAAACTAAATTCCAAATTTCTACAAATCTATCTCCATCATCCCCAGGCGATCCTGGAGGTGTGCCTTCATATTGCTCGCCATGATCATAGTAAATTTCAGAGCAAGGCCCACAGGGACCTGTATCACCCATAGACCAGAAGTTATCTTCTTCATCCAGTCGCACAATCCTCTTTGGATCTATACCAATTTTTGATAGCCATATTTCTGCCGCTTCATCATCTTCTCTGAAGACAGAGATCCATAACTTTTCTTTATCCAGATTTAATTCATTTGTTAAAAAATTCCATGCCAGTTGAATCGCTTCTTCTTTAAAATAATCGCCAAAGCTAAAATTGCCCAACATTTCAAAAAACGTATGATGTCTGAGGGTATAACCTACATTCTCCAAATCATTATGTTTTCCGCCTGCCCGAATGCATCGCTGAGTTGTTGTTGCTCTTTTATAAGGACGTTTATCAGACCCCAAAAAGACATCTTTAAATTGAACCATTCCAGCATTGGTAAATAACAAGGTTTCGTCATTAGCTGGTATCAATGGGCTAGACTCAACAACCTCATGATTATTGTTACTGAAGTACTCTAAAAACTTAGCTCTTAGTTCACTTGTTAACATTGCTAAAAACTTCCTCTAAAAAATTAGACATTGCGGTCCACGATCTCATATCACTATCATGATTATAAACTGTTCCCATTTCAATATCGTTAGCTGCAGGATTAGTAAACGCGTGGTATGTATTGCCATAGCTTACAAATTGCCAATCAGCCTCTGATTCTGTCATTTCATTCTGCAAAGCCAGTATCTGATCCGAGGAAACCATGGGATCTTTATCTCCATGTAAAACCAATAATTTAGTGTTTACCTTTTGAAAGGGTTCATCGGATTGATTTAAAAGCCCATGAAAACTAACGCAGCCTGAGAGCTGATACCCTGAGCGAGCGAGCTCTATGGCAGCAAGACCACCAAAACAAAAACCTATCAATGCTATTTTTGATGCATCAACACCATCAATGGTTTTGCCAAACTCAACTGCGCTTATGAGACGTTGTCTAAATAGCTGCCTATCTTGAACAAAGGGCGCAATTAAAGCTTGATTCTCTTCAACACTGGTGCCATTAATGCCGCCGCCAAAAATATCGATTGATAAAGCTGCATAGCCTAAATTATTTAGTGCCACCACTTTATGATCTTCAAACTCAGATCTACCTTTCCAGGTATGAGCAACCAAGACCAAAGGAGCAGGCAGAGAAGATTCAGGGATAGAGAGATACCCTTCACACTCTGTTGACTCATGAAAATAATTTACTATTCTTCCTGACATTTAGCTAACCTAGCTCGGTCTTATATCTTTTATAGTTTTCAATGTAATGATGAGCATTTAAGGAGGGAATAGCTTGCTCTTCAGGGGTAAGCTCTTTTTTAATTTTAGCAGGAACACCCAATACCATTGATCCATCAGGTACTTCCATGCCCTCTGTGACCAGTGCTTTTGCTCCTATAATACAATTTTTCCCTATTTTTGCTCCATTAAGAATTACCGCACCAATACCAATAAGGGTGCCATCGCCAATGTCACATCCATGCAGCATTGCCATGTGCCCAACCGTAACAAACTTTCCTATTGTGCATGCAAACCCTGGGTCTGTATGTATTACAGAATTATCCTGGATATTCGTACCTTCACCTAAAATAATTGGCTCGTTATCTCCTCTAAGAGTGCAATGGAACCAAACACTTGAATCTTTTGCCATTTGCACATCTCCAATAACTGTTGCGTCTGGAGCTATCCAAAAATCATCATTTTCAGTGCTTAAAGTTTTATTATTTATATCAATTATCATTTCAATTAACCCTCTAGAATCTCTATATTCGCATCAAAACATACATTTAAAAAGTTTACGGTAATCATTGCGGTAAGACCCCATATTTTTTGATTCTTGATGTTCCAAGTTGGCACTTGCCAAACACTACCTTGTCTTTCAATGCTTTCCCTTTGTATGTTTCTTGAATCAAGTAAAAAATTGAGCGGGACGGTAAATATCTCTTGAATCTCCTCATTGGGCTCAAAGGTTTGAGGCTGATCAACTGAAGCCACAAATGGATTAACCTCTATCTTATGACGGGAGATTAAATAATTTAATTTCCCTAATTCAGTAACATCCTTGCTATTAAGACTTATTTCTTCATTAGATTCTCTCAAGGCTGTTCCAAAAAGATTTGGATCTGTTTTATCTGCTTTGCCTCCAGGAAAACTCACTTCACCAGAATGAGTTGAAAGATGACTGGAGCGTTGAGTATAAATTAATTCAGGAGATTCAATAAATTCACCATAATTTAAAATAGCTATTAATACAGAGGCTTGAGGTCTGCCGCTTGGCTTTTCAGAATTATTTAAATTTAGTTTATACTTGATGTCTTCAATCATTGCGTAAGTTTAACTTCTTACGCCATTTAATTCTCTAGGAAAGGAGCACTTTTGAGATATTGTTCAAAATGCGGAAGCGATCAAATTGATTTTAAAGTTCCAGCTGATGATAATTTAAAGCGGTAT
>Ga0255753_1002298_pt1 | contig 21360 bp, 17 predicted proteins | sample 041ome_10_FD_179953 | JGI IMG/M metagenome (GOLD analysis project Ga0255753, IMG submission 179953) | Coastal salt marsh microbial communities from the Groves Creek Marsh, Skidaway Island, Georgia - 041412US metaG (version 2) | ecosystem: Environmental > Aquatic > Marine > Intertidal zone > Salt... | reverse complement strand
CCTGATGTCGCCGCGGCTGAGGCCATGGGGAGGTCGACCGGTGTGATGCGCCAGTTACGGACGTTGTCAATGAGCACCTCTGCGAAGGTCCAGCGCTGGCCATCGTCTGCCGTGAGTGTCTGTAACCGCAGTTCCGGCGGTCGTGTCGAACCGCTCAGCGTTTTACGGTGGGTGATCATCTGGCGTTCGAGGCGCGCCCAAGGTGTGCCCTCGGGGCAATGCTCAAGCATGGTCGTTGTGCGCTGCCAATGCGCTCGCCAAAGCACCTGCCCAGGATCTAAGATACCCGGGCCCGCCAAGCACCCGTCTGGATAAATCACGTAGCCAGCACCTGCGGCGCAATGCTCGGGGCATTCGCTCACCACCTCGATATATAACCCCTGCTCAGCCGCCCCGGCAGAGATACAGGGATGCTCGGCCAACTTTATAACTGACCAGCCACCCCAAACAGCCTTGGGCTCCATCAGATCCGGCGCCAGACAAGGATCGGATGTATGCAGCGCATGAAGCATCACGCCACCGCCCTGCACCGCGGCGCGCCACGCGTTCGGCATTCGAGCTCTCGTGAGCGTGCCATCCAGATAGCGATTCAGTTGGCGCACTTGAATCACTTGATCAATCCTCGCGGCGACCTGATTCGCCGTCGCGATCACTTCGAGGCTGACGCCCAGCAGCCCGGTTAGCAACAGCAGTGTGAACGCGTTTGCGACCAGGCACTCCACCAGCGAAAAGCCGATGATCCGTCTGCTGGACGACTGCCGCACCGCGTCATAGTTCCGCGGCTTCCAGACGGGACCGCTAGGCCCATTGATGCCAGTGGATGACATCGGGATGACACAGCGCCAATTCAGTCGCGTGCTGATGAAAAACACCGCGCTTATAGGGGGTCTGAGGTGAGCGTTGCACGCGCACCGTCAGCCAGCTGCCATGACAGCTCAACAACGCCATCAAGACGCTGCGCAATATGATGGTCAGGGAGGTACAACAACCACCGATCAATCGAACGGCAGGTTGGCCCAAGTGTGTGACTCGATGCGCTTTCGCACAAAGTCTGAAACTCAGCTGGGCCATACTCCGCGAACTGGTGCAAAACGGTCAGCTCCCGCAACACCGTTTGCGCGGCAGTCTGCTGCAAGATCCGGCTCTCAAGCGTCACGACATCACCCGCCATATGCAGCAGCGAGAGCATTCCCACGACACCGACGATGGCCGCAACCAAGTACTCAAGGAGCACTGGTCGGATCCCCCACTGCAGAGCCACTCCATAACCCCAGATGGTCAAGACCCAAAGATGGCCAGGTGTGATCGCCGCTGCTCAGGAGTAACTGAAAGCCGTCGGGCGGGAGGCCGACCTGCAAGGTGTAATAGCTCGACAGGCGCGGCGAGAGGCTTGCTAGCGGGGGCAAGTCGCTCACTCCAGCGTACCGGCCATGCTCCTGCCGAAAGGCCCGCTGCTTGAGATCAAGGCGCGTTAATACCAGGCGTGCCTCCTCAACGACCCCGCCTACATGAGAGCCCTGCCACGATGGCGCCGCTATCGAAATCAGCACCCCGGTGATTACCAGCACGATCAGCAGCTCGATCAGCGTCAGTCCCCACTGGCCTTGCCGGTTGGTCAGTGCCATCTCTCATCGGCCTCAAGCAATGTGTCATGAACCACACTGCCTGCAGCACTGCAGTCAGCAAAGACCCCTGGTCAGTCGCGATGACTGGAGACCCGGGAGTTCGGACCAGGCTATGCGACCTGCGAGACGTTAGCCACCTTGGAGAACCGCATGTCCTGCCCAACGCGGCTCACCTCGATGACATCTCCGGGCTCGAAATCCCCAGCCAGCAAAGATTCGGCCAGCGGGTTTTCGATCAGCCGCTGAATCGCGCGCTTGAGTGGTCGAGCACCATAGACAGGATCAAAGCCCTGATCGGCGAGATAGGCTATTACCTCATCACTGATAGACAATGACAGCGAGCGATCTGCCAATCTGGCTTTGAGAGCACTGAGCTGTAGGCCGGCAATCTCTCGGATATGCTCCTGACCCAGCGCATGAAAGACCACCGACTCGTCGATCCGGTTGAGAAATTCCGGTCTGAAGTGCATTGCCACGTCGGACATCACTTTCGCCTGAAGGGTCGCCTTCAACGCACCCGTATCGCCATCGCTCTGACCCTCATCGAGGGCCTCACGAATATGCTCTGACCCCAGATTAGATGTCATGACCACAACGGTATTGCGAAAATCGACCGTGCGACCCTGCCCGTCGGTCAGGCGACCATCCTCAAGCACCTGGAGCAAAATGTTGAACACATCGGGATGTGCTTTCTCCACTTCATCCAACAACAGCAATGAGTAGGGGCGTCGTCGAACCGCTTCAGTGAGATAACCCCCCTCCTCGTAACCAACATAACCGGGCGGCGCGCCGATCAGTCGGGCGACAGAGTGCTGTTCCATAAACTCAGACATATCGATGCGCACCATGGCCTGCTCACTGTCGAACAGATAATCCGCCAGCGCCTTGCAAAGCTCTGTTTTACCGACACCAGTTGGGCCGAGAAACAGAAACGAGCCATTGGGCCGCTGCGGGTCTGCAAGCCCGGCGCGCGCGCGCCGCACGGCGTGTGAAACCGCCGTCACTGCCTCGTTCTGCCCAATGACGCGTCCGTGCAACGTCTCCTCCATGTTGAGTAGCCGTTCGCGGTCGCCCTCGAGCATTTTGGCTATCGGAATACCCGTCCAGCGCGAGACCACTTCTGCCACCTCCTCCTCGGTAACCCGGGAGCGGAGCAATGTCGGTTCTGGCTGCTCACCATCAGAGGCGGAGGCCAGGCGGCGCTCCAATTCGGGTAATTGCCCGTGCTGAATTTCAGACATTTTGGTTAGATCGCCAGCTCGGCGGGCCACTTCGAGATCGAGCTTGGCCTGCTCAATGTCACTTTTGATCTGCGTGACACTCTGCACCGCCGCCTTTTCTGCCAGCCAGATCTCCTCGAGACCCGCATACTCGCGCTCGATGCTATCAATCTGCTCGTCGAGCTGAGCCAGCTCTTTGCTGGCTGCTGAAGACTCTTCCTTCTTGACCGCCTCACGCTCGATTTTCAGCTGAATCAGCCGCCGCTCAAGCCGGTCCATCGATTCAGGCTTCGAATCGATTTCCATGCGGATCCGACTTGCCGCCTCGTCAATCAGATCAATAGCTTTGTCAGGCAGCTGACGATCCGTGATGTATCGCTGGCTGAGCTTGGCGGCCGCGATAATGGCGCTGTCGGTAATGTCCACACTGTGATGCACCTCGTACCGCTCCTTGAGGCCACGCAAAATGGCAATGGTGTCTTCTTCGTTGGGCTCCTCGACTAGTACCTTCTGAAAGCGTCGCTCCAGCGCCGCGTCTTTTTCGACGTACTGCCGATATTCATTGAGGGTCGTGGCGCCCACGCAATGCAATTCTCCCCGAGCTAATGCAGGCTTGAGCATATTGCCCGCATCCATGGAGCCCTCAGCCTTACCGGCGCCCACCATGGTGTGCAGCTCGTCTACAAACAGAATGATGCGGCCCTCTTCCTTCGACAGTGCTTTGAGCACCGCCTTCAACCGCTCTTCAAAGTCGCCCCGAAATTTCGCGCCCGCCAGCAATGCGCCCAAATCCAGAGCCAGTATGCGCTTGTCCTTCAGGCCCTCTGGTACCTCGCCGTTCACGACTCGCTGCGCCAACCCCTCAATGATGGCCGTCTTGCCCACGCCGGGCTCTCCGATCAACACGGGGTTGTTTTTAGTACGTCGTTGCAACACCTGAATTGTGCGACGAATTTCATCGTCGCGACCGATGACCGGGTCCAGCTGCCCGGCGGCCGCACGCTCAGTGAGATCAACGGTGTATTTCTCCAGCGCCTGCCGCGTCTCCTCCGACTCAGCAGCGTTGACAGCCTCTCCGCCCCGCGCCGCCTCAATTGCCTTAGCGAGCGCCTGGGAGGTCACACCCGCCTCGCCGAGCAGCGCTGCGGTGGACGACGTCTCGAGCATGGCCAGCAGCACTGAGTCTGTCGATAAATAGGCATCACCTGCCTGTTGAGATAATTTGTCAGCCCGGTTCAGCAGTCGCTGGGTGTCCTGACTGATGTGCACATCGTCACTGCCCGTCACGGTCGGCATTGACGCCACAGCGGCGTCTACCGACGCCTGCAGCGGCGCCAGCGTGGCGCCAGCCGCACGGAGCAGTGCCCGGGTCGGCGAACTGGCAGGGTCCAGCATGGCCTTCAGCACATGAACGGGCTCTATGAAAGGATGATCTCGTCCCACCGCCAACGATTGTGCATCGCCCAGCGCGGCTTGTAGTGAATGGGTTAGCTTGTCCATGCGCATCGCTCTCTCCTTGTCTCCGCAGTGCGGATCAGCGTTGTCTGTCAGGAGATATGGGGGGTCAATCCCCTTTTTCAAGTGCGGGAATTGCGCGCTGCACGTCCAGACAAATTGCTACGCGGCGATGCGGTCGAGGTGAGCGCAGTTAGTTGCGCCAGATGACTGTTGCCATGCGCCCTGTGGCTGGACCGTCACGACGATGGGAAAAAAATTGCTCGGGCTCGCTAAAGGTACAGCGGTCTCCACCCAGCACCCGCGCGATGCCCGCCGCCTCGAGTCGCCGTCTGGCAAGCCCGGCTAAATCAGCCATCCAATGCCCGTCGCGCTCGCACGAGGGCTCAAAGCACTGCTTGCTGTCCGCGCCCAAGGCGGCCATCAATGCGTCTCTCACCTCGGGGCCCACTTCATAAGCGCCCGCCCCGATCGCTGGCCCCAACCAAGCGATGATGCGGCCGCTCTCGGTCGGCATGGCTGCCACCAGAGATTCCAGAACGCCGGCAGCCAGACCGCGCCATCCGGCGTGAGCGACGCCGACACACGCGCCATCTAATGTTGCCAGCGCTACGGGTAAACAATCGGCGGTCAAGATGCCCACCGCCACTCCGGTTTCGCAGGTCCATTGCGCATCCGCTTCAACGGCCATGGCATGGGTGGCTTGAACCACTCTTGTGCCATGAACCTGCTTCAACCACTGCAGCCTAGTGACGGGCAGTGATTGTTTTAGCCGTTGCTGGTTCTCCTCTACGTGCGCCGCCACATCGCCTACGTGATCACCCAAATTCAAGCTATCGTAAGGAGGCGAACTGACACCTCCCTGCCTCGTCGTCATTCTGATCTGAACGCCATCAATCCCCAAATCCGGCGCCAGCATCGGCGGGGTCGCATTCAAGCGGGATCTTCCTCAGCGAGACACCGTAGCAACTCGGCGAGATCCTCGGGAATGGGTGCCGAGAACTGCAACGATTCTTCTGACTCGGGATGCAGAAATTCCAGCTCCCGCGCATGTAGTGCCTGACGGGGGAATTTCTGTAGTGCAGACAAAAGCCGATCGCTGGCACCAGCAGGCCGCATTGCGCGGCCGCCGTATACCGGATCGCCGATCAGCGGGTGTTTGCGCGAGGCGAGATGCACCCGTATCTGATGCGTTCTGCCCGACTCTAGGCTCACATCGAGGTGCGTATGCGCACCAAAACGCGCCGCGATCCGATAATGGGTTACCGCCGGCTTGCCATCGGGCACCACTGCCATTTTGATGCGCGAGGTCGGGTGCCGACCAATCGGACCGTCTATGGTGCCCCCGCCGGAAAAAGTGCCTCGGCAAACAGCACTGTAATGGCGGCTGACCGTTCGCTCCGCCAGCTGTGCGACCAGAGATTTGTGGGCGAGCGTCGACTTGGCGGCCAACATAACACCCGAAGTATCCTTGTCGAGTCGGTGAACAATGCCGCCCCGGGGTAAACTTGCCATCTCAGGCGCATGGGCCAGGAGCCGGTTTACCAGCGTGCCGCTGTGATGACCGGCCGCGGGGTGCACCACTAGTCCCGCGGGTTTATTAAGTACGACGACATGATCGTCCTCATAAAGCAAATCCAGCGGCAGTGCCTCGGGCGCCCACTCCACGCGATCGTCGTATTCTGGGGTCAGGGTGATGCGGTCTGCGACCGCGACCTTGTCCCGCGGCTTGGCGTTACTCTGGTTGCGCTGCAGCCGACCCAACTTGATCCAGTCTGATAATCGGCTCCGAGAAAATGTGGGAAAAAGCGATGCTGCAGCGGCGTCCAGTCGGGCACCGTGGAGTGCTTCAGGCACCTGTGCGGTCATCGTGTCATCACCCGCCAAATCTTCGTCTTCCAAGTGCTGTGACTCCTGCACTGATGCGTTTACACTACCGGCCCAGAATGTATCACGGTGGACGTTCAGACTTGGTATTCCGACAGTACTTCACCCGCGCTTTGCTCCTGTCGTTGCTGGCCTTGACCGCTGGCTGCTCGTGGTTTGGGGGCGATGACGATGAACTCGTTGCTGACTCAGGCGAGCAACAGCTGTATCGCGAAGCCCAGCGACACCTGAAAAATGAAAACTTCAGTCTGGCGGTGCGGAGCTTGCAAATGCTCGAGAGCCGCTACCCCTTCGGCCGTTATGCTGAACAAGCCCAACTCGAGCTAATCTACGCGCACTATGGAGCCTACGAATTTGCCGCCGCCACTGAGTCGGCGGATCGGTTTATCCGCTTACACCCCCGCCACCCCAACGTTGACTATGCGTTTTATATGAAAGGTCTGGCGGCCTATGACATCGAGCCCGGCTTCTTTTCCCGCTTCATCCCTTCCGATGACACGAAAAGAGACGTTAGCCATATCCAGATCGCGTTCGGCGAATTCGCGCAGCTGCTTGCCCGATACCCCGACAGTGCCTACGCGCCCGATGCCCGCCAGCGGATGGTGCATATGCGCAACATGCTGGCCCGTCACGAGATCCACGTCGCCAACTACTATTTCCGTCGCGGGGCCTATATGGCGGCGCTGAATCGCGGCAAATATGTTGTTGAGCATATGCAGCAAACACCCAGCGTAGCCGACGGCCTCGCGATCATGGCGCAGGCTTATTTGCTACTCGACCTGAATGATTTAGCAGAAGACTCTATTGATGTGCTCTGCGAGAACTACCCCGATCATCCGAATCTCGGGTCGGAGTGCACCTTTGATAGCGTCTACACCCTAGACGGCCTGCAACGCTCTTGGATTAATCGCGCAACGCTGGGGTTATTTGATCCACCCGAGCCGCCGCAGTTTAACTACCGGCCAAAATCCTGACCTCAGCCGTCGGCTGATCGCCATGCCCAAGTAATGGGATAACGCCGATCACGCCCAAATCCGCGCCGAGAAATCCTCACCCCAACCGGCGCTTGTCGTCGCTTATATTCGTTCAGGTCCACCAGCCTGATCACGCGCTGCACGTCCTCACGGCTGAACCCCGCGGCAATCATTTCCTCTCTTGAGGCATCCTGTTCAACGTAGAGTTCCACGATTTGATCCAGCACTTCGTAAGCCGGCAGGCTGTCCTCGTCCTTTTGATCTGGTGCCAGCTCGGCCGAAGGCGGTCTAGTGATCACTCTTTCAGGGATGCAGTCACCCAAGGTGTTGCGGTAGCGCGCCAGCGCGTAAACCAACATCTTTGGGCAGTCCTTCAAGACATCAAAGCCCCCTGCCATATCGCCGTAAAGGGTGGAATAGCCCACGGCGAGCTCGCTTTTGTTACCCGTGGTGAGCACCAGCAGGTTCTTCTTGTTAGAGATCGACATGAGTAATACGCCGCGGCAGCGAGCCTGCAGATTTTCCTCGGTGATATTGGGCGACAGGCCTGAAAATTCATCAGCGAGCGCTCCCATGAAGGACTCGTACAAAGGCTCGATTGAGATGTTGCTGAACCGCACGCCCAAGGCGGCCGCTTCCGACTCAGCGTCTTCAACACTCATCGAAGCGGTGTAACGAAAGGGCATCATCACTGCTTCGACCCGATCAGCGCCCAGTGCATCTGCCGCCACCGCTAATGTCACCGCCGAATCAATGCCACCTGATAATCCCAGAACCACGCCCGGAAAACCGTTTTTATTGACGTAGTCGCGCAGTCCGGTCACCAATGCCTGCCAGACTGACTCCAAGTCGTCCCTGGGAGGGACATTGTCACCCAGCAGTACGCCTCCTTCCGCGGACGCATCCAGTGTCACAATGGGAAACGCCTCAGAAAAAGTCGCGGTGCGAACGCTAAGCCGGCCAAGGCAATCGACAGCAAAGGAGCCTCCGTCGAACACTAGTTCGTCTTGACCACCTACCTGATTGACATACAGCACAGGCATTTGATGCAGGTTCGCGCATTCTGTTACACGCGCGAGCCGCTCCGCCGCCTTGCCGCGATGAAAAGGCGAGGCGTTCAAGTTAATCAGGACCTGAGCTCCCGCCGCCTTGGCCTGAGCGGCAGGCTCCGGGTGCCAAATATCCTCACAGATGGTGATGCCCACTTGCCAATCACCCAAGGTGACCACACAAGGGCTATCGCCGGCCGTGAAATAGCGCTTCTCGTCAAATACTTGATAGTTCGGCAGGCACTGCTTGTGATATTCAGCGATCAGCTGGCCGTTCTGGATGACCCCCGCTGTGTTGAAAAGCGCCCCATCACGAGCGCTTGGGTACCCGACAACGACAACCTGCCCGGCTGGTAACTGCTCACACAGCGAGGTCAGCGCAAACTGCGTGCGCTCGACAAGATCTTTGCGCAGCAAAAGATCTTCGGGGGGATAGCCCGTCAGCGTGAGCTCCGGGAACACCACCACGTCAACTCCGGCCTCATGCTGTGCTTCACAAACCTCGAGCACACGTTGGGTATTGCCAGCGATGTCGCCTACCAAAGTGTTGATCTGCGCCATACAGAAGTTCATTAGGTGCTCACCACGCTGTTGTGCCTGCTTACTAAAAACCGGGAGGCGAAGGTTACCGTATTTGCGGCCCAGCGGGCGGACGACTTCGTATGCCAGCGCAGTCGTTAGCCGCGCAGACCTGCTGAGACCAGCGCCCACGGTCATGCGGCTGATATAGTCCGGTCATGGCAATTTCAACCGACACAATGGGCGATTCAACCGGCTACCCGTCCTCGCCTTTACGGCGAGCTGGGGCGGATGCGGCGAAGTTACTCGCCGTCTACAACGCGTATCGCGCTTTGGTTGCCCTGTCGCTGCTGGCGCTTGGACTGATTGAGCTCTCCGGCATTTCGACGATCCCGGGCTACAACACCGACCTTCTGTGGTTATCCGGGCTCTGGTCACTGACTGCCCTAGCGTTATTCCGACGCACCGAGTGGCTGGCCTCACGGCCGGAACTGGGGCCTTTGGCAATCATGCTATTTGACCTGGTCATGGTCGCATTCCTGACTGCCCTCGGCAGCGAGCTGGGCTCAGGACTTCCTCTTCTCTTCCTACCGACCGTTTCCGCCAGTGCGGTAGTGATTCGAAATCGGTTGCTAGCAACAGCGGTTGCGGCACTGGCGACTCTGGCGGTGCTGTCTGACAGCACCTATCAACTTCAGCAGGGGGCAATCGATTCATCCGCCATGCTCTCTGCTGGACTACTCAGCACATTGATCTTTCTGATCTCGCTATTACTGCAGCTGATCGTCGGACGCATGGACAAATTCGAGCAGTTGGCAGACAGCGCAACAACGCAGGTCGCGACCTTGGAAGAGCTTAGCCATCAGGTGATTGCGCACATGACTGTCGGAGTATGCCGTATTTCGCCTGACAACCGCCTCACCGCCGTCAACAAAGCGGCGATGCTGCTACTGGAATTAACGGATTTTGAGACACCCGTATCTCTTGAGACAGTTGATAAAACACTCGCTCAGTATGTCTCCAACTGGCGATCCGGGCAGCACACCTCTGCAATGCCTTTTAAAATTCACTCAGAGGGCAAACTCTTAATGCCCAAGTTGATCAGTGTTGGCCACGATTTTGAGCCCGAAATTCTATTGTTCGTCGAGGACTACACGCCAGTAACAGAGGCTGCGCAGACACTGAAACTCAATGCGCTGGGGAAATTAACGGCCAGTATTGCTCATGAAATTCGCAATCCTCTAACGGCCATCAGCCATGCTTCTCAACTTATGGAGGACATTTCTGACAACCCCGCTGAGCAGATAGAACTGTGTAGGATCATTTCCAACAACACGCAGCGCGTCAATGAAATCATAGAGAATATTCTGCAATTGTCGCGCAGAGAAGACGCCAAGCGGGAATCTCTGGATCTCCTAGCGTGGCTGCGCCTGTTCATTCCCGAGTATGAGCAAGGACAGGCCCATGGCTCATGTGTGACGTTGCGGGCGCCAGAGCCGGTCGGTACCATCTTGTTTGACCCCGGTCATTTGCGTCGCATACTAACCAACCTCCTCGATAATGGGGTCCGACACGCGGGAGAGCGAACAGGGCAATTCACGGTGACACTGGAATTGACCAAAGACATTGCAACCAACAAGGCTCACATTGACGTGATTGATGCAGGGTCGGGCGTTCCCGACACTATGCGTGACCGGCTTTTCGAACCCTTTTTTACCACCTCACCAAAGGGCAGCGGACTGGGCTTGTATCTCTGCCGTGAACTGTGTCAAAGCAACAATGCCGCACTGAGCTATGACAGAACAGTCGACGATGGCACGCGTTTTCGGGTTGCGATTCCGTTGGAAGGACGCGCGCCATGAGCCGGCCTTGCGTCTTGTTGGTCGATGACGAGCCTGATCTGCTGACGCTGCTTGAAATGACGCTAGCTCGCATGGAGCTCGACACCCTATCGGCCGGGACGCTAACGGAGGCTCGAGCACTTCTGGCCAAGCACACCCCGAACCTCTGCCTGACCGACATGAAGCTCCCTGATGGCAACGGACTGGAGCTTATCGCCGAGATCCAGCAACGCTCCCCCGATTTGCCGGTTGCCATGATGACTGCTCACGGCAGTGTGGAGAGCGCCATCGAAGCCCTCAAGTTGGGCGCCTTCGATTTTGTCAGCAAGCCCGTGGCACTGGATCGCCTGCGCGAGCTGATACACCAGGCACTCAAGCTCGGCACTGTCGAGGATGCAATCAGCGATGACACGCTGATCGGTGAAACGCCCGTTATGGCGACCCTGAAACGGGACATACGGCGGGTCGCGCGCAGTCAGGCCCCGGTGCATATTCACGGCGAATCTGGCGTCGGAAAAGAAGTTGTCGCAAGACTGATTCATGACTTGGGGCCGCGCCACAACGGCCCTTTTCTGGCGATCAACTGTGGCGCTATCCCTGCAGATCTGGTCGAAAGCGAGCTGTTCGGGCATCGTAAAGGGTCTTTCACTGGCGCTATTGCTGACAAGGCGGGCTTATTTCAAGCCGCTGCTGGCGGCACCCTGCTCCTGGACGAGATTGCAGATCTGCCGCTGCCTGTTCAGGTGAAGTTGCTGCGCGCCATCCAAGAGAAAGCCGTCCGCCCTATCGGGTCCGAGAAAGAGATTCCCATCGATGTCCGCCTCGTGAGTGCGACTCACAAAAACCTGCGCAATGAAGTGCAGAACGGCCATTTTCGGGACGATCTGTATTACCGGGTGAATGTCATTGACCTGACTGTACCGCCGCTTCGCAATCGCCGCGCTGATGTGCCACTGATCGCGGCCCACATTCTGAAAAAGATGGCAGGCAATGACCACCCTCTCAAACTGACCCACAGCGCTCGCGAGTGCCTCATGTCGTATGATTATCCTGGCAATATCAGAGAGCTGGAAAATATTCTGGCCCGAGCGGCAGCGTTGTTGGACGGCAGTGTCATTGACGCCTATGACCTCGAGCTCAGCGTGATCGGCGAGACCGCAGACGTTCCGGAGCAGCCCGAGCCTGCGGGGAACAGGGCATCAATGGAATACAGAGCGTCGACGGCGCCAATGGGGGGACCAGACGGTGATCTCGATGGCTACCTCGCTGGCATTGAGAGAGGGATCATTGAGACCGCATTGGATCAGCACCGGTGGAACCGCACCGCGGCAGCGAAGTCACTCGGTATTACACTGCGAAGCCTGCGGTACCGGCTGAAAAAGCTCGACATCGAGGATTAGCGTCACACTGCGGGGCAGTTTCCCCAACCCTCCTCCAGACGAGGCCGACCCAAACGATTGGTAATCACCGCCCAGTTCCTCCCGTCCGCACAGACTGACAGCGTCAAATTCCGACTGCCAACCCCCTGATCATCCCACGACAGTGTGCCGGTTACGGCATGCACACCCGACCGATTAGTCACCCGGACCCCCTCTGGCGGCGGCCAAACCCGCAGCAATTGGTGTCCGTCATCACTGACGAGTATGGCGCCAAGCCGTTGCCCAAAATGCCCCGCACAGTGGGGTTGTTGAGGGTTGATCTCGATCATTGGACATAACACGACCAACTGGCCACGACGTTGTGCTGTACTCCGAGCAAACTGCATTGCCGCGTACAGTGTCGTCGCCACACCACGCGCTTGTGCATCGGCGATCTGATTACGAAATGAGGGCACGGCGATCGCGGCCAATATGGCGATGATGGCCAGAGTGGCAAGGCACTCCAGCAAAGTCAGTCCTTGCTGGTCATCGCCCCACGTGCGCTGTCTATCTACCATCTGGGGACGATGCTTTATCTGCGGTCTAATGCGCAGATCCCTGAACAGGACAGATTAATTGAACAGATGACTTAAGTAGTGTGCAGATCGCGCCGAACAGACGGCTAAGATTTGGCAGCCCAGACGGACCTAAACCGAATAAGGCCCTATTCCACCGCCACGCTGGGGATACGTAACCCCTTTGGTAGCGAAAAGGTAATGTTCTCCTCACGACCGTCCAAATCGCGCACGCTAAGGCCGCCGTGATTACGCAAAGTCTCGATAACTTGTTGCACCAGCAGCTCTGGCGCCGATGCGCCGGCGGTGACACCCACGCGCTGCTTGCCCGACAGCCACTCAGCGTCGATCATGCTGGCGTCGTCAATCAGATAAGCATTCGCACCACAGCGCTCCGCTAATTCACGCAGTCGATTGGAGTTAGAGCTGTTGGTAGAACCGACCACTAAGACAAGATCGACCTCGTCCGCGAGCGATTTCACCGCATCCTGACGATTCTGGGTGGCGTAACAGATATCGTCCTTGCGGGGGCCCTGAATCTCAGGGAACTTTGCGCGCAAGGCGTCTATGACTTTGGCCGTGTCGTCCACCGACAAGGTGGTTTGCGTCACAAACGCCAGCGATGCGGGATCACGCACTTCCAGCGCCGCCGCCTGCTCCTCGTCTTCCACCAGGTAAATGGCTCCGCCATGACGGGTGTCGTATCGACCCATGGTGCCCTCGACCTCGGGGTGTCCCGCGTGGCCGATCAACACGCATTCACGTCCCGCTGTGCTGAAGGCGGCCACTTCGACGTGCACTTTGGTGACCAATGGGCAGGTCGCATCAAAAATCTGCAGACCCCTACCCTCGGCTTCTTCCTGTACCGCTCGGGATACGCCGTGAGCACTGAAGATCACAATGGCATCGTCGGGCACCTCAGCCAATTCGTCGACAAAAACGGCCCCGCGGGTGCGCAGGTCATCGACAACATGGCGGTTGTGCACCACCTCATGGCGGACATAAACCGGCCCGCCAAAAACTTCCAGTGCGCGATTGACGATATCGATCGCGCGGTCTACACCGGCACAGAAGCCCCTCGGGTTGGCAAGAACAATGTCCATCAATGCAGCTCCGCCGGCTCGACGTGCGCGATTCGCACTTTGAAGTGGATAGTACGCCCAGATAGCGGGTGATTGAAATCCACGGTCACCGACTCGTCACCTACCTCGGCAATCATGCCAGGCACTTCGCCGCCCGCGGCGTCGGCAAACGTAAACAGCATACCGGGCTCTAAGGTTGCATCATCATCAAAATCGTCTCTGGGAATCGACTGGATATTGTCATCGTGCGGCTCGCCGAACCCTTCATCAGGCGGAATTCGGAATTCAGCCTCGTCGCCGGCGCGCATCCCAATAAGCCGGCGCTCAAAACCGGGCAACAACGAACCGTCTCCCATCACAAAGGAGACAGGCTCAGCGCCAAAGTTAGAGTCGACCTGTTCGCCCGTCTCAAGTGCGAGCGAGAAATTGAGCGTGACGCGGGTATTGGATTCAATTTCCAGATTCATAAGGTCAGGATACGGCGGCTTCTTCTGACTGGGAAGTCTTGCTGAAAAACGTTAACAACAGCCACCAAGTGAAGCCCACCGTGATCGCCGAATCCGCCAGATTGAAGGCTGGCCAATACCAGTGCTGGTAATGCAGGGAAATAAAATCGACGACATGACCCAACTGTACGCGATCGATCAGATTGCCCACGCCACCGCCCAAGATGAGTCCCATTGGGATCACGAGCCCTCGGTCCTTTGCATCGAGCCTGAATAGCCAGACCAGAATCGCGACACTCACACAGGCCGCTACCCCGGAAAGAAACCAACGCTGCCATCCCCCGGCGTTCGCCAAAAAGCTGAATGCGGCGCCCGTGTTATATGTGAGCATCCAATCAAACCAGCTCGTGACACGCTCGGGATCTCGAAACTCCAGTACGGTCACCGCTATCTGTTTAGTCCACTGATCCAGCGCAATGACAATGCCCGCAATCAGCAGGCCCATCCAGGGGCGGTGGCTTAACGAGCGACTGGCATCCCGCTCAGGCAAAGCGCCGCTCCTCACCCGGACCCTCGATGTTCGTAACACAGCGTCCGCATAGAGTAGGATGCGCAGCGTGTTGTCCTACGTCCTCCCGTCGATGCCAGCACCGCTCACATTTCTCGGCGGTGGCCGCCACTGCGATCACGCGCAGCGGCATATCCTCAGCCTCCATGGCGTGATCAGGGGCTTGGTCCCAATCAGCCACCGTTGCCTCGGAGGTGATCAATACGAACCGCAGCTCCTCACCCAGCGAACGCAGCCGTTCAGCCAGTTCGGGTTTGGCATAGAGGGTCACGGCGGCGTCCAGCGAACCCCGCAAGGCGCCCTGCTCCCGAGCAAGTTCCAGCGCCTTGTTGACCTGTTGGCGGACAGCCATCATTTCGGACCAGAATGCCGCATCAGTGCTGGCGTTTGCTGAAGCCAAGGCGTCATACCACTCCGTCAAAAACACGGAATCTGCGCGGGCGCCGGGCAGGTTTTCCCAGATTTCCTCGGCGGTAAAACTCAGTATGGGCGCGATCCAGCGGCAAAGCGCCTCGGCCAAGTGGAACAGGCTGGTCTGCGCGGATCGACGAGGAAACGAGTCAGTGCCCGTGGTGTACTGGCGGTCTTTAATGATGTCGAGGTAGAAGCCACCCAGTTCCCCGCTACAGAAATTGTGCACCCGGTGATAGACATGATGGAACTGGTAATCATCGTAAGCGCGCCGCACATCTTCTTGTAACGCATGCGCCTGTCCCACAATCCAGCGATCCAGAGGCAGACATTGCTCTGGCGGTAGCACATCGGTTTCGGGGTCAAAGCCCGCAAGATTGGAGAGCAAGAAACGGGCGGTGTTGCGAATGCGTCGATAGGCATCTCCCGTCCGCTTAAAAATTTCATCAGACGCAGAAATCTCGTTGCGGTAATCGGCGGCGGACACATACAGACGCAGTACGTCGGCGCCGAGATCATTCATCGCTTTGCCCGCAGGGATAATGTTACCCAGCGACTTCGACATCTTGCGGCCCTCACCGTCGACCGTGAAGCCATGGGTCAGCACGCTTCGATACGGCGCCGCATCGTGAGCGCCAATGCCGGTCAGCAGGGAAGACTGGAACCAGCCCCGATGCTGGTCTGAACCCTCCAAATAGAGGTCCGCCGGCCAATGCAATCCGTCGCGCTCCCTGAGGACGCAGTCATGGGTGACCCCCGAATCGAACCAAACATCGAGCGTATCGGCCACTTTTTCGTAGTCATCCGCCTCGGCGCCCAGTAAAGCGGCAGTATCGAGATCAAACCAGGCATCGATGCCCTCGCTCTCCATAAGCACCGCCACCTGTTCCATCAGCGACTGTGTATCGGGGTGCAAATCCCCCGTGACTTTGTGCACAAACAGGGCGATAGGCACCCCCCAGGTACGTTGACGGGAAATACACCAGTCAGGGCGCTCGGAAAGCATGCTGTCAATCCGCGCGCGTCCCCAGTCTGGGACCCACTGCACGCCGTCTACGGCCTGCTGGGCTGCATCAAGCAAGCCGTTACCCGACATGCTGATAAACCACTGTGGCGTCGCTCGGAAAATGATGGGCGTTTTATGACGCCAGCAATGCGGGTAGCTGTGCTCGAAGGGTCGATGACAGAGCAAGACATTACGCTCTGCGAGCGCGGCAATAATGTCGTCATTGGCCTTAAAAATATGCTGTCCGGCGAAGACCGGCGTGTCGGGGTGATACACCCCGTTACCCCCCACTGGGTTATACACCTCAAGTCCGTAGCGGCGACCCATCTCAAAGTCTTCAAGGCCATGGGCTGGTGCAGTATGCACGCACCCGGTGCCTGCTTCGGTGGTGACATGCTCACCCAGTACGATTGGTACCGGGTCCTTGCCGAAGGGCGGCGCTAGCAGCAGCCCCTCCAACTCACCCCCTTTGGCGCGACCCACAATCTCGACCGATTCACCGCCGAAGCGCTGCACACACGCCTCCGCCAATGCCTCTGCGACTAGGACACGGCGACCCGCCACCGACAGGAGCACGTAATCCAGCTCTGCAGCAAGCGCCACGCCGCGGTTAGCAGGCAGCGTCCATGGCGTGGTCGTCCATATCGCCAGCTCAATTTCACCACTCTCATCACAGCCCAATCGACCGGCGGCCGCCGCCTGATCAGCAAAGGGGAACGCCACATCCACAGCTGATGAGTGCTTATCCTGATATTCCACCTCGGCCTCGGCCAGGGCCGAGCCGCAATCGAGACACCAGTGCACTGGCTTGAAACCCCGGTTCAAGTGCCCGCGATCAATAATCTTGGCCAGCGCCCGAACGATGTTGGCCTCAAACCGAAAATCCATCGTGAGGTAGGGATGATCCCAATCTCCGAAAACGCCCATGCGGACAAAATCCGCCTTTTGGGCAGCCACCTGCTTGCCAGCGTATTCTCGGCAATGTCGCCGGAACTCCCCTGCGGTCACTTTGTGCCCAGGCTTACCGACCTTCTTTTCGACATTCAGTTCAATGGGCAGGCCGTGGCAATCCCAGCCCGGCACGTAGGGTGCGTCAAAGCCCGACAACGTTTTTGATTTGATGATGATGTCTTTGAGAATTTTGTTGATCGCATGGCCCACATGTAACTCGCCATTTGCATAGGGAGGGCCATCGTGAAGAATGAACAGCGGCTTGCCGGCGCCTTGCTCGCGCATGCGGTGATAAAGATTCATTTCCGTCCACGCCTCCAGCCGCGCCGGTTCACGCTGCGGCAAATTGGCTTTCATGGGGAAATCTGTCTGGGGCAGATTCAGCGTGGCTTTGTAATCACTCATACCTTATCCGTGTTCTGCTAACCATGCCCGGGCAACGGCCTTGTCCGATGCAATCCCCTCTTTGAGGGCATCGAGCGACGGGAATTTTTGTTCGTCGCGCAGTTTATGTCGAAACCGTACGGTCAACCGCTCGCCGTACAAGTCGGGTGCCCCCTCCAACACATGCACCTCGAGGGTTGCCTCGAGGCTCTCACCAATCGTTGGCTTAACACCTACATTGGCTACCGCAGGCGCTCCATCGAGACCGGCACCCCACACCCTCACCGCATACACACCATGGAGCGGTGAACGGATTCGGTGGAGCGCGATATTGGCGGTCGGCGCATCCAATTGCCTTCCCAGCTTCTGTCCGTGCTGCACGCGCCCCGCCATCTCAAAGGGTCGGCCCAACAAACGCTGCGCGCCCTCAAAGTCTGCCTCGGACAACGCGGCCCGAATACGGGTGCTACTGATGCGCTCCCCGCCCGCCTCCAACGTGGCCGTGGGGGCAACAGCATAGCCAAATTCGTCCGACAACGCGCGGACATAATCCAGATCGCCCTCGCGACGATTACCGAAGCGAAAATCATCGCCAAAGGCGAGATATCGAACGCCCAAACCAGCTACAAACACTTGCTCGACAAACTCGCGGGCACTCAAAGTACGCAGACTATCGTTGAACGGGAGACAGAGCACTCGCTCCACACCGCAGGCCGCCAGTAACGGCCATTTGTCACGCAGGGTTGTGATACGAGGCGGCGCTTCTAGTGGTCGGAGATACTCCCTTGGCAGGGGCTCGAACGTCACTACCGTAGTCGCGACGCCCAGCGCCGCGGCCTCCTCCTTGAGATGCGTGAGCACGGCCTGGTGGCCCAGATGGACACCGTCGAATGCACCGATAGTCACGGCGCATCCGCGGTGACGGGGTCGCAAATTGTGCCGCCCGCGGATGAGCTCCATCCCCGTTTGTCTTCCCGTTAGATTAAAGGCGCAGTATACCTGCTCGGACCTACTCAGATCAGCCGTGGGTCGTGAGCAGAGCGGCGGCTCATGTCGCGCCGACACCAAATGCTTGGCTTTTTAACGACGCAGGTCCGAAGGACGCACGCCCGCCAGCCACAAGGCCGCGACAAAGACCGCAAAACCGCTCACGCAGAGGACGCCGAGGTCGATTCCACGCTGCCACCAATGCCGACTCTGCCAAAGGTCCACATCAGGCATCTGCCAACTGAGCGCGATACCCATTGCCGCCGTCGCCAGAATGATTTTTGCTAACCATTTGAGAGACAGACTTCCGGCGGGCAAGACAGCGCCTCGCCGCAGTCCGCGGTATAAGAGCCCCGCATTGAGCCAGGCTGACACACTGGTCGCCAATGCCAGCCCAACGTGACCCAGATTCAACCACCACATCAAAGGGAAGACGAAGGCGACATTGAGGACCATGTTGGCCGCCATGGCGATGATGCCAATACGCACCGGGGTGCGCATATCCTCCCGGGCATAAAACCCGGGTGCCAATACTTTGACCAACATGAAAGCGCCCAAACCCAGCGTATACGCGCGCAAGCTGGCAGCAGCCATGGCGCGGTCGGTCTCGCCAAACGCACCGTACTGAAATAGCGCGGCCAGCATGGGCTCGGCCAACAGCGCCAGCGCCACTGTGGCAGGGATGGCAATGAGCAGCACATTACGAATCGCCCAACTGAGTGTTCCTGCAAAGGCAGGATCATCCGCGCGCGCGCGCTGCCCCGACAATGTCGGCAGTATGACTGTGGCAATCGCAATGGCGAACACGCCGAGCGGTAGCTCGGTCAACCTGTCGGAGTAGTACAGCCACGAAACGCTGCCACTCGGGAGCAAAGAGGCCAACACTGTATCCAACAGCAAGTTAATCTGACTCACCGAGACACCAAACAGGGCCGGTACCATCAACACCAAAATACGATGGACGCCCTCATGCCGAGGCTCCCAACGCGGTCGCGGCAGCAATCCCACACCCGCCAAGGCGGGCAGTTGAAACAGCAGCTGCGCGAAACCGGCTATCAGCACCCCAAGCGCCAGCGCCACCACCGGCTCGTCGAAGCTGGGGGCCAACCACAGCGCTGCCGCGATCAAGCTTAAATTCAGCAAGATCGGCGTTAGCGCAGGCACCGCGAAACGCTGGTAGCTATTCAAAATGGCGCCGGCGAAGCCGGTCAGGGAAATCAGTAATAAATAGGGGAAGGTGAGTTTGATCAGGTCGCCGGTCAGCGCCAACTTGGCCGGGTCGCGGAGAAAACCGGGCGCAAATACCGTCGCTACCAGTGGCGAAGCCATCACCGTGATGATGGTCAAACCTAGCAACGTGCCGCCCAGCACGCCCGCCACACGATCCACCAGAGCGCGCACTGCCGCATGACCGCCCTTTTCCCTGGTGTCCGCGAGAACCGGGACAAACGCCTGCGCGAAGGCGCCCTCGGCGAACAGGCGCCGCAAAAAGTTGGGGATTTTAAATGCCACGAAGAAGGCGTCGGCATTGCCGTTGGCGCCAATCAGATTCGCGAGCACTACATCTCTCAACAAGCCCAGCACGCGCGACAACATGGTAGCGGACCCCACCACCGCACTGGAGCGCACTAACTTGGGATCGTCTACGGCAACATCAGACATCTAGGGTGACCGTGGCTCGCGCTCAGACATCATGACCGGCTACTTGCCATGTGGCGCGCAGACGCTCGCCATGGCGTGCCAACCACTGCAATGCAATGAGCGTGTGGCCGTTGTTAATTTCGTTACGGTCCATCATCGACAGCGCCTGCTCACGGGCGATGGTGTGAACCAGAATATCCTCGTGCTCCGTATCGAGGCCCTGAATCGTGCCGGGCTGCGCATGCGTCGCTTCGCCGATAAAAAGACGGATTTGCTCCGAGCAAGCACCCGCGCTAGGAAAGAAAGTGGCGATAGGCTCAAGGCGCCCCAGCTCACACCCCGCCTCCTCTTGAGCCTCGCGGTGAGCAACCGTGCTATCGGCCTCACCCGGCTCCACGATGCCGGCAATTAACTCAAGCATCCAGGGGCTGTCGGATCCGCGGATCGCCCCCACTCGAAACTGCTCAATCATTACCAGCTGATCGGTGACAGGATCCCATGGCAATACACCGATGGCGTCGCCGCGTTGAAAAAGCTCTCGGCGCATTGGCGCAGACCATCCGCCCTCGAACAGGCGATGGCGCAACGTCAACGTCTCGAGTGAAAAGTAACCTTTATAGCTGGGCTCTCGAGCTTCAATGTCAACATCCGCCGCGCCAAAGCGGGTTTGAAATGACGTCAAAACCGACGCTCCGTGAACCAGTTCACTGGCCCCGAATGCTTCTCGACTTGATCGGCCACATCGAGAATGAGCGCAAACAGTGCCATGCGAACGACCACACCATTATCGCTCTGGCGGAATATCGCTAAATTTGGATTGTCGTTGAGGTCAACATCCAGCTCGCGAGCCCCTTCGCGTGAGTCGCGAGGCAGCGGGTGCATGATGACCGTGTTCGGTTCACAGTTCGCGGTGTAAACGCTCTGATTCAACCGGAAGCGGCCTCGATAAAGATCCGCCTCCTCTCGACTGGCGAATCTTTCTTCCTGAATGCGCGTGCTATAGACGATATCAACATCGGCAATGCCCGCTTCGAGCCCCTCGGTCTCCAAGACCTGGTGCCCGGCGCCGCGGAGTTCGTCCACAACCTCAGCGGGCATTCTCAGCGCCTCAGGCGATACCAGACTAATTTGCAGTCCGGTGAACAGCGACAGTAATTTAGACAGCGAATGGACCGTCCTGCCGTATCGGAGGTCGCCCACCATCGCAATGCGCAAACCGTCTAATCCCCGAGAGCGACCAGCAAGTTCCAAACGAATGGTGTAGAGGTCCAAAAGCGCCTGGCTCGGGTGCTCGTTGGCGCCATCGCCGCCATTGATGACAGGCACGCGGCTGGCCGCGGCAAACTCGGCCACGGAACCGTCTTCTGGGTGCCGCATCACG
>Ga0255753_1002284_pt1 | contig 21416 bp, 24 predicted proteins | sample 041ome_10_FD_179953 | JGI IMG/M metagenome (GOLD analysis project Ga0255753, IMG submission 179953) | Coastal salt marsh microbial communities from the Groves Creek Marsh, Skidaway Island, Georgia - 041412US metaG (version 2) | ecosystem: Environmental > Aquatic > Marine > Intertidal zone > Salt... | reverse complement strand
TTAATGAGTTTCTTTTTTGCTTTTTCTTTTTCTTCTTGACGTTTGCGTTCGTTTTCACGCATCATCTTTCTGTTTTCAATGAACTTGCAGTAATCATCCCAAAGTCCGGCTCGTCCATTGTAGATAAACATTTGCTTGACTTCAGCTTCATGCCGCTTGATGTCCTCTAGAGCCCAAAACGCTTCCATATCACCGGATGCCGCATCTTTCTCAAGTTCTGCTTTTGCATCTGCAAGTTTAGTAAGATCTTTGCCCATCTGACCGACGGACTCGACGTGACCCGCAAACTCTTTAATGGCACCGATTGCCTCGTTTGCGATCTGAATTGCCGCGATAGCCTCGAAAATCATGAGTTCTTCCTTTTGTGACTCATGATATAAAAATTATGAAGGGAATTTCAATCAAATGATTAGAGATACTATTTATAAATATAACACTTGACAAAAGTAGTATTCACTATTATAATCAATGTATCTTCAAAAAAAATCTTAAGGGACAATAATGTTAGACTTAATGACTTCACAGAAGTTTTCTTTAATTATTGAAGGTGTTGTTCAAGATAAAAGAATATCGTATATGGATGCTGTGGTTTGGTGGTGCGAAAAACATGAAATGGAAATAGAAGTTGCGGCAAAACTTTGCAACGGTGTAATAAAAGAAAAATTAAGATATGAAGCGGAGGAATTAAACTTTTTAGAAAAACCTGCTCGTTTACCAATTTAAGGAGAATAACAATGGGCAATTTCTTTAAAAATTTATTTAAGAACGAATTCAAAGAATATGAAACTGAAGTCGCAAGATTACAGATTGAAAATATTGAACTTAAAAAGAAAGTAAAAGAACTTGAGGTCAATTGGTCATATGCGATTAAAAAGATCGAAGAAAAACAAAAAGAAATTGATAACATTTTTCATTGAAATATAAATAAAAAGGGTTGACACCATCCCCTAATTGGTGTAATATAAAGAGATATATTATGAATACGTGGACAAGTTACATACAATCGATACAATTATACAAGGAATATACAGATATGGCAAACTCATTTGCATCCCTCAAAAAGTCACGCAACTCATCACTCGACAAGTTGCTTGAAGAAAGCACCAAACTCACTACCAGTGAAACCAAATCCAACAACGGAGAAGACAATCGTTTCTGGAAACCAACTGTTGATAAAGCAGGTAATGGTTATGCAGTGATTCGTTTTCTTCCTGAAGCAAAAGGTGAGGATCTTCCGTGGGTACGTGTTTTCAATCACGGATTTCAGGGTCCGGGTGGATGGTACATTGAGAATTCTCTCACAACCATTGGTGAAAAAGATCCTGTCTCTGAGTACAACTCAGAACTATGGAACAACGGTACTGATGCAGGTAAGGATCAAGCACGTAAACAGAAACGTCGTTTGAACTACATCTCAAACATTCTCGTCATCAAGGATGGTGCGAATCCAGAAAACGAAGGCAAGGTATTCTTGTATCGTTATGGTAAGAAGATCTGGGATAAGATCAACGATCAAATGCAACCAGAGTTTGAGGACGAAAGTCCAGTCAATCCTTTCGATTTCTGGGAAGGTGCTGACTTCAAACTTAAAATTCGTCAAGTTGAAGGATATCGCAACTATGACAAATCGGAGTTCGATGCACCTAGTGCATTGTTCGATGGTGACGACGATGCATTGGAACGTGTCTACGAATCAATCTTCTCTCTCAACGAATTCGTAGATCGTTCTCAATTCAAGTCGTATGCCGAATTGAAAGACCGTCTCAATAAAGTATTGGGTCTTTCGTCTGCACCTGTTGCAACGACAACAGCAGAAGACTTTGAGGAAGAAATTCCTTTTGATACTGGTAAGGTTTCTCCTACACCAGTTCGTCAGACTGCAACCACTGCAGAAGACGATGATGATGACCTATCATTCTTTGAACAGTTAGCAAACGATTGATAGACTAAGGGGACGCAATGTCCCCTTTTTTAATAATCCATTCCCATTGTGGATGCCTTTAATGGCATTGGTCCAGTCCAAGTTTTGTTAACATACGTAACTTGTTTATCACCTGCTTTATTGACAGTGGTAACTGCTACTTGACTATTATCAACAGCATTGACATTTGCCGCGGCACTTTCGTTACCTGCTTGGTTTGTTTTAGCACCTGTAGCACCACCTGCACCAGAACCAGTATCAGTTGGTTCAACTTGCTTTTGAATTTTTTCACCTGTTTCGGGATCAATACCTGCCATTGTATACAGGTCTTTCCCTGTATCAGTTTTGAGTATTAAACCACCAAGCAACCCATCTGGATCTGGTAATAGTGTCTGTAATATACCTTCAATTATTTTTGCCATATTAAAGTTATCTAAAAAGGAAGTATCAGTTTCAATTTCGTCTGCACTTGAAAATAGATTTTTAAAAAACGTTTTAATTGAATTATAAACATCCATAAACAATTCAGTAACAGAAAATTCCTTGAGACTTTTTGCCGCATTTTCAAAACCAAATTTTTCCAAAAACCATGCAGGTATATCAATCAATAATAAATCAATTGCGTCGGTAATGCCTTTGATCACACCAAGGATACCCCCCTCAATACCTGCCGCAATTTTTGACATAAACCCACCTTCACCTTCAGTAAACCCATCATAAAATCCTGTAACAAAATCTATGATAGTAAATAAAATTTGTGTAAATGGTCTCATAACAGTTTTTAATAAAAACTCAAAGGGTTTTAGTAGGGGTTTCATAAAACCGAACATTTTACTAAAAAACCCTATAATGCCACTACCTTCATCTGCACTGCCAAAAATTGGTTTGAGGTTATCAAAAATCCCACCGATAAATTTTGCACTGTCGGCAATAAAAGTTTTTATACCTACAAATGCAGTATCTATTCCTTTGCCGACATCTGCAAAACTAGTAGGTATAAATGCTTTGAAAGAAGAGAATCCTGCTTTAATTGATGCCATTAATTCTGGAAATGCTTCCACCAAACCGACATCAAGAGAGTTAAGTAAGTTTTTGATTGATTGGATTGGACTAGCAATAAACTCCAAATCCGACGGTCGTAGTTTTAATGCATCTTTGATAGCACCAATCATATACTTCACTTCTTGGTCTAGCACTGTTCCGACGTTTTCAAAAAACATACTAGCACGTCTGAAAAGTCCAGTGTCCAAGTCTCGCATCACAATCGGTTTGCCATCAATACCTAATCCAAACATTCGATATATGTTTGTCTGCAATTTATCTACAAGTTTTAGATAATCATCTCCTCTCCCAAAATTATCAACAACTTTAGCAAGAGCACCTTCTTTGCCAAAAAACCTAGCAATACTACCAAATGTTTCTTTTGCTGATTTAAAAATTCCGGGGAGTTGTAATGCACGGATTGCTTTATCGAAACCAGACATTTCTGCCGCAAGTGCACCAAGAACAATAGCAAGTCCTGTCATGAATCCTAATGGCATATTCGAAGGATCTTTATTATCCCCTTCTGCATTGGTTGGAGGTTTCGCACCACCATCATTTTTATTACGTTGCTCTTCTAACCAACGTTCATATGCTTCACGTTGAATCGACTGTTGCAATGCAAACTGAGATTCCTGAATGCTGAGAATTTTCCCCAAATGATCAATCATCACTTGAGTTCCCTGTACCGTCGCATCAAAAAGATTAGTTATGACCATATTTAAGTCATTAATACCTTTTTCTTGTGCGACTGCAACCTTGTTGCCTTCCGACAGTTGATTAACTACCGGAAGGTTCGAAGGAGCTTGAGGTGCTCTGGGAGGACTCTTTTTATTGTCTTTTTCTTCTGCCATATACTATTTACTTTTTCTTTTGTGCTACCGCGTCTGAGGCAAAGAAAGCACTGACCAAAACTGCGATTGAGGCAAAGTAAGTCGGAGCGATGTCTGCAATCAAATCTGCCGCAGTGTCTAAACCAAAAGCAGATGTTATGAATATCCCAAATGGATATAGTAATAAACCGAAGAGCGAGAACCATGCCATTTTTCTAATAGCGTCACGTTGATTGTCTTGGTCTTCAAGTTCTTTACGTTTAAATTCCAAATACATCTCCCGTTCTTCTTCACTTACTACTCCATCCCCATTAGTATCTGCGGGATGGTACCCGTTCTTTGTTTCTTCTGACATGAAATCATCCTTTTTGTTTTTCTTCTAGTTCTTTTAAATGCTGTTGTAATAATGTAGCATAGATATCTCGTTCAAAAGGAATCATATTTTCAAGGTCACTTAAACTATATTTATGATGTTGCATCAGTGCAAAGTTCAAAAGATACATATTTGTCAGTGAATCATGCACCAATGCTACGTAAAAAAACCTTGCAGTCCTTCAAGTTTAATTGTCTCTGTCTTTCCACAGTCCTTACATTTCCATTTTACTTCATGCGATAACTTAGGAATCCCATCAAAGAAATCTGTGATTTGTTTGAACTGTGTCTGGTTCAAACCTTCAACCCATTCTTTTAATTCGTGTGCAGTAAAGTCCGTGTATACATTCTCATTATCAAATACAAACTCAATACAAGAAACCATGATGTCAAACGCAGTTTCTTGGTCTGTGATCATATCATTTGCTGATCGCAAGGTAGAAAATGTTGGATACTTCAGTTTAACACCAATATCATCAGTCAACATAATTTTACCATCTGCAATATCACCGACAACTTGAATGTCTTCAAGATTAATTGCAACGTCCGTTCTTGATTGACACTCAGACTTATCTTCATGTGATACTTTGACTTCAATAGTTTCACCTACAGATTTGCCTCGTAACTTGAGGAATAAATACTCTATATCGAATGTAGCAAGTGATCCCACATCTATATCAGATAAAATACAATTCTCTAATAGATTTAGTACTGCATTTGTAATTTCGTTAGCATCTCGTCCCTCCATTGCCATAAGGAGAATCTTTTCCTCCTTGACAAGAAACGGACGGTATTTTATAGTTTCACCAGTAGACGGAATTTTTGTCTGGAACTCTGGTACGGAAAGTGAAGGTAATGACATATTCAACTCCAATAACATTAGGTACTACGTATTACAACTGTCCCGAATATCTTAATGATTTCGTTGAAGACAATATTGATTACGTTGATCACCTCATAATCGTAGACGATGGTTCTGAACCATCGAAACGTGCTTCTCTCTATTTAGACAAACATTCTAAGATATCTTTATACGAAGTGACAAAAGATGTTGGATTTAATTCACATGGATGTCGTAATCTGATTATGAAAGAGTGTCAAACATATTGGTGTGTACTATTAGACATTGATAGAAAATTTATTGTTCCGGATTTAGATTGGCATAATATCAGATCATTAATTGATACTGAGTTATATCATGATTGTTTCTATTCTTTTGCTGTGCATTGTAAACCATCTTTATCTAAAAGTCGAAATGATATTATGTATCCTGAATTTGACCCTGACGATCAAAAATGGAAAAAAATTTCATCTCCAAATGATTTATTAATTAACAAGGATATATTTTGGAGTGTTGGAGGATACGACGAAGAATGTATAGGATTTAGATATGGTGATAGAGAGTTTCATCGTCAAGCAAACGTTTTGTGGGGATGGTCTTGTATGGTAGACGTAGAATTAAAATTTACTAGAGGACCGTCCAAACAGGAAGAACGAATTCCATTATTAAAAATAATAGGAGACTTTGATGAACAAGACGAACAATTTTGCAGGGTGAAAGAAATAATTAAAAAAAGAAGTACATCGGTTTTTAATTTGCAACCGAATAAACCAACCCTAACTTTTCCTTGGAGAAAAGTATTTTAAATTGCGATGTTAACACTGGGTAATGCAGACCGTACCTTTGCAACTACAGATGTCAATCCATTTCCACTCGATGCTGAAATGTTACCAATACCCGGAAGTCTCAGTCCACCGGACACTCCATTAGGTCCAAGATTAATTGAGAACCCAAGACCGAGACCCGGTTGCGATGATCCATAATATTCTGCTCGATAATATTTGTATGCAAATGTAACTGTCATTTTCAACAAAGAATCTTCTTCCCAATTCAATGGTAACGTGCTTATAAAGATGGGGTATGCTTGTTGCAGTTTATGAATTGATGTAATTCCTTTAGCAGAATTATAAGTTTTTACCAATATTGTTCCTGCATAGTCATCAAAATAATTTACATTGAACGATGATCCAGATTTATATGGGTTTGCAGTTTCTTCAAATGCCCCAGTACCTATCATTTTGCCCTGCCAGTTTTCAAAATACTGACGTTCTCTCAGATCTTCTGATAATAAAACCTGCATTGAAATGTCTGGATACGTTTGTCCATATGCAATTTTATTAAAAGGACCAAGACCAGTGGGTCGATTTTCTTTTGTTAGTAAGTTGCGTCCCGGCAAATCGCAATTGGTTGCTCTCAACTCAATAGTGCGTTCGAGATTCGACGAAAGATTTGGTCCCATAACTTGTACCGAAAAATGCGAAGACTTTGCAAATCCCGAAGAATTGAGTGAACCAAGTAATGATTGTACGCTAAATGTCATGAGAGCATCTTCCTACTTTCTCTGTGTACCGTTTGTTTGCTTGCTTTTTCAAATCGTTCTGTCGGTAAGAACAACGCAATGTCCCACTCTGCAGATACTATTTCAATAAACTTTGACTTTACATGTCCATATAAGTATTTCTTGAAGCAAGGTTTGAATGCTTCATATTTAGAACTACCACTCAGTAACTTATAAGATAATGCAAGACGTGTGTTCTCGTCATACTTTTTGTCTGATGATATTTCATACAGTTCGTCCATTAATGCCGCACGTAACTTGAGTGGCAGGTAATGTAAGTTAATACCATGAAAACCGTCTTTGGTAAACTGCACCATAAAGATTAATGGGAATCTGTCATAGTATGGCAACGTTGCTTTAGTTTTTGGATCGTAGAAAAAATGATACATACGTCCCGGTCCGACTCTTGGTTTTTTAGAATCTGAACTATTTAAAATTGAGTTAGGGTACCTTTGCGACGAACGAGTTTCTTTTGCTTTTTGCCGAAACCACTCTCTTGCTTCCTGTGATCGTGCGGGGATCTGTCCCCTCTTTACACCACGTGCAAGTATGTCGTCGAAGATAATTGCCATTAATATTTGATTCCTAATTCTTTCTCTGTAAGTATCATAAATTTCCATTTACGATCCGCACAATACTCTTCTGCGGCTTTCCATTTAGCACTATTTATACCGAATGTTTGTACCTCGTATAAATAGTTCTTAGTGATGCGTTTACGTTTCGCAGGTTCTTTCGTTTCTTTATGAGGTTTGACTTCAATAAGTATTGTATCGATGTCACCTTCTTTAGTACGAACTTGTATTAAAAAGTCAGGAAAGTATCTGTGCCAACGTCCATCAATGGGAGATTTGTAAGGTATAACAACTTCTTCAGAACACCACTTTAATATATTTGGATTCTGATCAAAGTATACCATACAATGTCGTTCCCACAAAGAACGATAAATAATATTAGTGGGATCACCTTTGTACTTTTTAGGGAACTTGGGTTTGTATTTTCCTTTGTATGCCATAGAGAACCATAATGCCAGAAGTTAATTTAAAAAATATAATAAGTCAAGGCAAATCAGCAGTTGCCAGTGCTCAAGGAAAAATCGAAGAGTTTGCAGGTGCCGCAGGTACCGGAGGTTTCTCTGTATCTGCAGGACCAAACGGAGTTTCCCTTCAGGCAAACTTCAACGAAGTGATCAAACGATCAGCACAAGCACGTAACACTGTCAAATCACCTCTCAAACGATTGTACGATAAATCCGATGTCTTCAAGGGAACTATTCTATTTCCACTTGATTTAGACGATGAACACTATATGATTTATAAGAGAATCAAACGCACCCGTCCAAGTCGCACATCAGAAGGGACAAAAGAAGTTCTCCAAAACATCGTATTACCTATCCCGACAAATCTTAACGTAGGGTATGCGGCACAGTATAACAATGAAAGTTTAGGTGCTATTGGTGCGGCAACATCTGGAATGATGACAAGTTCTGAAGTCGGTGATACTGTTAGTGATTTGGGTTCATTGGTCAAAGATAAAATGGCGGCAACGATGTCTGCGATTAAAAATCAAGACACAGATGCGGCAGTCAAAATGGCAGGACTATCAGCAGCCGCAGGTATTGTAGGTGCGGGTGCGGCAGTCGGTGGACCAGTACTTGGTGCTCTGATAGGTGGAGATCCAGTAACAGGTGCATTCACAGGTGCGATGACTGGTGAGGGAGTAGCAGTTAATCCTCATCTCGCGGCAGTGTTTAAAGGTGTTGGATTTAGAAACTTCCAATTCCAATATAATTTTATGGCTCGCAATGCACTTGAGTCTAGAATGATCCGCATGATAATTAAAGAATTTAAAATGGCAATGCATCCAGATTATGCACTTGGTAAATTGGGTTTCACGTATCCGGATGAATTTGAAATTGAGTTTTCAGAAAAGATCGGACCTTACTTATTCAGAATTCAAACATCCGTATTGAATAGTCTGAATATAACATACAACGGTGAAAGTACACCATTGTTCTATGAGCAAACAGGAGCACCTGTATCTATCGGAATTCAATTAGGATTCCAAGAAACTCGTATTCTCACAAAGAGTAATATGGATGATTATGAAGAAAATCTTACTGATACGGAAGGACCATTCTAATGGCAGGTTATTTTTCATATTTTCCAAAAACACAACATGATCTGACAGGAGACGGAAATTTTGTTTCAGTAACGAATATACTGAAACGTTTTAAGTTTCGTTCTAATCTATTGAATAATGCAGGAACTTTCTATGATTATGTTATTCAGAACGGTGATAGACCAGATACACTAGCACACAAGTATTATGGAAATAGTAAATATGCATGGGTCATAATTTTATTTAACAACATTAAAGATCCCATCTTTGATTGGCCATTGTTTGACAAACAGTTTGATGATAATATAAAAGGTAAGTATGGTTCGATCTCATCTGCACAAGCACAGGTACATGAGTATAGAATTTTTATTAATCAAAAATCCGTGCGAATCGACGGTTCTGTAGTCGATGATTTATATTATGTTGTCGATCAAAATACATACAACTCTTATAGTGGATATAAAGAATCTGTGAGCAAATGGGATTACGAAGTCGAGTTAAATGACAAACGACGTAATATTAAAATACTAGACGATAGATTTTTGAATCAGTTGAAAGACGAAGTTGATACTATACTTGGTGATATTTAATGAGTGAATCCGCAGGATATAGAAACCCCGGTGATATTGAGATCGAGCATCTCAAATTTATTTCTGCCGCAGGACAATTGGTTGATCTCGCAGGTATTGTTACAGAAATCAGCATATTTCAAAATCTTTTTGAGCACTACATGAGATGTCAAATTGTTTTCAGTGATTCTACTGGATTGATAAACTCACTAAAAGGATTTAGAGAAAGTAAAGTTACCGGCGGGTTTACTGGTGGAGACTTGTTTCTCATATCTTACAAATCAAAAGATGATGATTTAAAATTCAAAAAACATTTATTCGCATTGCATGCATTAACTGATCGTTCAAGACCGTCTGAAGATGTTGAAGTATATTCTATTATGGGGGTTTCCTTAGAAGCATATCAAACACTAACCAATAGTATTAGTAAAGCATATGGCGGAACCGAAGGAAATACTATTTCTAAAATGGTTCAAGCAATATGCGAAGAATATTTTATATCAGAAAGAGTGTCGACAGTATATGATATAATATCAAATGCGTTGAACGTTAACATAACAAAATCTTATTCATACGATGAGACAAACGGACTACATAAGTTAATTGTTCCTGATTACTTAGTAGATGATGCGATAGATTTTATGTGCAAAGAAGCAGATAATGACAGACACATACCTTACTATTTGTTTTATGAAAATTCTTCTGGTTATCAATTCAAAGATTTGAGCAATCTTGCTTTACAGGAAGTAAAAGAAAAATATACCTATCAGGTAACTAATAATAATGAATCAAAATCAGGTGAAGAATATTCTGATAGAACAAAGATTATTGATATCACCGTCGATAGACAAACTGATATTCTGATGAATGCTACTGAAGGATTATTTAGTTCAACTATGACGACTATCGATTTGTTGACTAAAAAGAAGACAGATATTTCTTTTAGATACGATGACTATCAAAGCAAATTTGTCAAGATGCAAAATGACGATTATAGACTTTCCGGATCTTTTTTAGATGGTGACGGTGTAGGTTATCTTAGCACAACAAGAACTGGTCATGACTCATCTGTATTTTTTAGAAATGAATCACCAATAACTAAACGCATTGATTCTTTTTATAATGCAAAGCAATCTTTCTTCAGGCATATGTGCAACACAAAAGTCGAAGTTACAGTACCGGGAGACTCAGAAATTCAGGTCGGGGATTGTGTTTATCTAGAAATTCCTGTTGCAACTAATCTAGAAGACTCAGCATCAGATCAAGATAAATATGTAAGTGGAAAATATTTAATCACAGAATTAAGGCAACAAATGGGAAGCAAAACTGGAAGTACATTTATAACTACTTTCAAATGCGTAAAAGATACGGGCATTAAGATATGATACTAGGATTTAAAGAACACGTCGATGTCAGAGACTATCAACAATTAGACGAAAAACTAATCATGTACAACCAAGGCAAACGATACGGACAGGTCGTGTTCTTGGCAGGTGGTGCGGGTTCTGGTAAAGGGTTCGCACAGAAAGAGTTTATGGAAGCAGACAAGTTCAAAGTGTTTGATGTCGATGAACTGAAAAAACTTTTTATCAAAGTGCGTGACCTTGACATGGATTTGCGTAATCCAGATGACGTATTCAATCTGCATGACATGGTAAAGAAGTCTGGTGTCAAAGATTCTCGATTGAATCTGCTTGCCAAGTCTCTCTCTCAGTCTAAGTCTAAAGATACCTTGCCAAACTTGATGTTTGATGTTACACTGAAAGAGATCGAAGATATTAAAGAAATGATGCCAATGCTAAATGCGTTGGGATATGATGCAAAAAATATTCATGTGACATGGGTATTAACAGACTACTATGTGGCAGTCAAGGCAAACCAAGAACGTGACCGTGTTGTTCCGGATGACATTTTACTTCAGACGCATGTCGGTGCGTCAAAGACTATGGCTAGCATCATTAGGGGACAACTGCCTCGTGGTGTCAATGGTGAAGTTCGTGTGATTCTCAACAATCGTGAAAACACGATTCCATACACTGATGCTAATGGTAATGCGATTAAGGGCAGTGGTTCAAAGAAAATGATTGTCAAGGACTTTACCTATGTCACATTGAAAAAGGCAGGGAAAAGATTTGAAAATGATGCATCAGTTCAAAAACAAGTATTCAGTTGGATAACTAAAAACGTTCCAAAAGACGCATTGCGTCAGATTAAAATACCCAAGCAGTAAGGAGGCAACATGCCATTACCGAAAAAAGAAATGCTACAGGAAATTGTAGAGCATCAAGAACCTGCAGGAGATTCTCCCGCAGTATTTTTACAAGAGATTAAAGAGCCGGTACATGAGGAGGTTCTTGATGAAGGAAAAAAGTCCAAAAGGAAACAAAAGAGCAAGTGAGACCCAATTTAATCATCTCAGTGATTACGTGGATGAAAAACGTATTCAAAAAGAATCACTGAAAAACGGTCTCTTGAGTTTCCTTAAGTACGCAGAAGAAAAGTATAAGAAAGAATGAAAAACTTTCTAGGACAAAACGGTTTCATCTGGTGGTTTGGTGTTGTTGAGGATATCAATGATCCTGTACAGTTAGGTCGTGTGCGGGTTCGTTGTATTGGATGGCACACTGACGACAAAGATAAGATCCCAACAGAATCTCTGCCGTGGGCAATTCCAATGTTTGATACTCAGTCAGCATCTCGTAAAGGTGTTGGAGAGTCTCCTACAGGATTGCTCGTCGGTTCTTGGGTTTTGGGATTCTTTGTGGATGGAGCACGTGCGCAGGAACCTGCAGTATTAGCATCTATATCTGGATCATATATTTTAGGTGAGGACACTGCACCAAAAGCATTAGTTCAATCTTTACAAAAGTTTGATGAACAAATTAATAATGATGGATCTAAATCTCTAACTGATGACTCTGGTGAAGTTGTTGTTGAGCAATCAGCAACAATAGATGGTCTGACACAATATAAGCACTTAAAAGATAATGAATTTGGAAAAGCAGGTACCACAACAGTAGAATATGTTTTTTCGGGTGGTCGGACATATAAAACTGTAGATACCGATACTCGCAAAGAAGTCGCACCACAATCATTGATTTACTCTGCCCCTACATTAGATGAGAATAGAGTTCCTGATATTAATGCATTAGCACGTGGGGTGCAGACCAAACCATATGTACCTGACAGTGTAATCAGTGAACCTGCTGATCCATATGCGGCAGAATATCCGTATAATAAAGTCAGAGAAACTGAATCTGGTCACGTCAAAGAATACGATGATACTCCAGATAAAGAACGAATCAGAGAACTACACAAGTCTGGAACTTTTTATCAGGTGCATCCAGACGGTAGTGTAAGTACACATATCGTTAAAGATAACTACACAGTTATTGCGGGGAATGATTCTGTACATGTGACTGGTAATGTTAAACTTGTCGTTGATGCAAATGTCGATGCTGACATTACTGGTTACTTAAAAATGAATATAGGTGAAACCTGCGATATTACGTCAGGTAAAAATATGACGTTGATTGCTCCAGAAATTCACTTGAACCCATAGGTGTCGTATGCCCGGTGTTGTAAGAAAAGGTAAAGATTCGCATGTAGGACACGCATCACCTAGTCCTGCACCATTTCATGGAACTAGTTATGCAAAAGGATCCCCAAACGTATATGTCAATAGTGCCTCGGCAGTAAGGATTGGTGATACAACTGCATGTGGAGATCCTGCATCTGCGGGTTCACCTAACGTATACGTTAATAGTATTAAAGTGCATAGACTTGGAGATGGTACTGGTGGTCATGGTTCTTGGGTTCCAAACGCATCTGCTAGTAGTTCATCGAATGTTTTTGCAAATGGTGGAGGTAACGGTGGATCTGGCACTAAAGGACCAAGTGTTACAAAGAGAACTTGGCCAACAGATCCAGAAAACGTTAACTACAATGAGGCACTGGCAGGAAAGACTTGTGATGAATATGATTGGAATTCCGGAACTTGTTTAGTTGCTTATAAATAGATTACTAAGAACAACAGTTCTATTATACACTATAATTTAAAAATGTCAAGAGGTGACTTATGAATAATCATGATACTTTAGTAAACTTATTTGAAACTTACATCGCAGAAAGTGAAAAGTTTGACGGTGGAAATAAATCAGCAGGAACTCGTGCTCGTAAAGCACTTGCTGAAATTACCAAAACATGCAAAGAAAGAAGAAAAGAAATTCAGGACATCAAGAACGGTTAGTTAAATGGCAGAAGTAATTTACAGTGACATCGACTCTACATTTTTTGCGCATCCTGTCAAACAAGACATTGTGACAAAGAAGAATCGTGACGCTGTAAAAGCATCTGTCAAAAATTTAATCCTCACAGATTTTTATGAAAGACCTTTTAAACCAACGATTGGGTGTGGCATACGCAATTTCTTGTTTGAGTTAATGACTCCTGCAACGAGACAGCAAATTAAAAATGCCGCAAAACAGGTTATAGAAAACTATGAACCAAGGGCAGAGGTAATCGATATCCTTGTTGAGGATTATCCGGATAAGAATGCAATTACGATGAGTATTGCATTTTTTATCATTAACGATCCGGAACCTGTAGTCGTAGACATATTACTAGAAAGAGTACGATAATGGCAGACAGTTATCTAAAAGTTTCAGATGTTGATTTCGATGATATCCGAAATAACTTAAAGACGTTCCTTACAGCGCAGACTCAGTTTAGAGATTATGACTTTGAAGGTTCTAATCTTTCTGCATTGTTAGATGTGTTGGCATATAATACACACTATAATGCATTTCATTTAAATATGCTCGCAAACGAGATGTTTTTAGATACTGCTCAACAGAGAGATAGCATTGCATCACTTGCGAAAATGTTGGGTTATGTTTCTACATCTGCACAAGGACCAACTGCACAGGTCAGTTTATCATTTAGTGGACTCCCTGCAGGGACATCACAGTTTACTATCGCAAAGAACTCAAAGTTTAATACAACAATTGATGATATCAGTTATACATTTTCGACACCACAAGCATACACGGTCGTTAATAATGCGGGGAACTTTAATATTACTTTAGATATTAAAGAAGGATTTCCTCTAGTTCATAAGTTTGTTCACAATTCGGCAAGTCCAACTCGTTTTGTAATCCCAAACAAAAATGTAGATACGAGTAGCATTGTTGTTAAAGTTCAAGAGTCGGCAGATGATACGACAACATCTGAATGGGTACGTGCAACAGATATCAAACAGGTTTTTGAAACATCAGAAATTTATTTTATTGAAGAAGCATACGATGAAAAATATGAAATTGTATTTGGTTCGGGTTCTTTAGGGAAATCACTGAAAAACGGAAACATTGTTATTGTAGAATACCTTGTATGTAATGGTGATGTTGCTAATGGAGCAAAAACTTTCTCTGTAGAAAACCTTATCACAAACCTTGCATATGGAACTGTATCAGAACCGACAACAGTAAAAACTGCAGTCGGTGGTCGGTTTATTGAAACCTCAGAATCAGTTAAGTTTAATGCTCCTAGACATTATCAGACACAGAATCGAGCAATCATTGCGGAAGATTACAAAAGAATTATTCTTGCCGAAAATTCAGATTTAGAATCGGTAGTTTCGTTTGGTGGTGAGAATGCTGATCCCCCTATCTACGGTAAAGTTTATATCGCAGTTAAACCATTTGGTGAGCAATTTACCACGGAGGCAAGAAAGGCATTGTTAAAAAATAGCATTGTTGATCGCACTCCACTATCGATTGAACCTGTGATTATTGATCCTGAGTACACATACATTATTGCTAATATCAATACATATTATGATTCTACAAATACTCTAGACAAAGAGGGTACAATTCGAAGTGCAATACTCAATGCTATTACTAACTTTTCTACTAATAATTTAGAAAGATTTAGTAATCGTTTGCGTTTTTCAAAATTCTTATCTGCACTAGATAGCGTGACTGTTGGTAAAATTTTAAACAATGATGCGAGGTTAAGTTTGCAGAAACGGGTTGTGCCAGATACGCAGAGAGCAACCAGACTCGTTTTGAAATTCGCAAATGAATTAAGATCGAGCACATTAACAAGCACCCGTTTTACATTTAAAAACTTTAGTTGTTTCTTAGATGACGATGGTGTTGGTAATGTTAGAATATATCGTTTTGATGAAACAAAACAAAAAGTGATATTAGATGCTAATGCAGGTACGATCAATTATACAACAGGTGTTGTTGACATACCAAATTTTGCACTGACTGCATATGAGGGCATTGAATTTTACGTGACATGCCAAACTCAAAATTTAGACATCGAACCTGTCAGAGAACAAATACTGATTATGGATGCTCAAAACGCAACAGTTTCAATTGTAGATGAAAGATTGAGATGATCAACAAAGTATCAAAGTTAGTAGCAGATCAGTTCCCAGACTTCTATAAAGAAGAGGGACCATTGTTTCTTGCATTTATGGAAGCATACTATGCGTATCTAGAAGAAAATAATAAACTCAATTATAGAATACAGAACCTAGAAAGTTATCGAGATATTAGTACAACCACTGATGAATTTATCGATTACTTCACTAATACTTTTCTTCCTAATGTTCCTGTTGATATTGCCGCAGACAAAAAAATTGCTACAAAGTATGTCAATGAGTTCAATCAATCCAGAGGAACTCTTGCCGCTTATCGATTACTTTTCCGTGCATTATACAATGAAGATGTTGCATTCAATTTTCCTGCCGAAAACATGCTTAAGGTATCAGACGGTAACTGGTCAATTGTTCGATACCTTTCAACTGCATACGATCCGAAGAATTACAGTTTTACCGGGAAAACTATCGTTGGTGTCGAATCAAGAGCAAAAGCACTTGTAGAAACGATTGTAAGGAAAACTGTCAGGGGTCGTGATCTACAACAAATTATCTTATCCAATATTCGTGGATCATTTAAAAATTTGGAAAGGGTTGTTTTAGAATCAGATTTCCAAGGACATAGTGCTACAATCGAAGCAGGGATTAAAACTCTAACTATCTTAGGTCAGGGAAGTGAATACGAACCCGGTGATAAAGTAAAGTTAGAATCCTCTTTAAGAGGTGACTTTGCTAAAGCAGTGGTCGTTGATACTGTTGACTTAGGTGGTATACTTACGTTTAATATTTTAGATGGAGGTTCAGGTTACTCTCCTTCAATTGATGCAGGTGGAACTACAATCGATCTGCTTGGTGGTGATGGTAATGAACCCGCAAGTTTTAAGTTGTTCAGAAATTCAATAGACGATACTTTTAGAATTCAAGTTAAAACCCCATTTGTAGAATCTAATACTATTTTCGGATCGCAAGCACCAACTATTGATGGTGCACCTATATCTACTTTTAAAAATATGCCACTTGCATCTCCTACATTTGGTTTCCCAGAAGATGGAGAACCAGTTGAATCTACTGCATATCGAACAAATGCAAATGCTATGATTAATATTGCAACGACGCAAAGTGTTGCAAATGGTGTCAATCTTTATGGAGTAACTAGTGGTGCTAATGCAATTGTCACCAGAGTCATAGATAATACTATTGGTGATGCTTGGTTTCAAGTAGACACATATTTAAACTTTGATACTGCAGAAGATATTAAAATAACGCATCCTGCAGGTTCAACGATTGGAACTGTCACAGAGTTTCAAGCAAATACTATTGGAACACACCGTCTTCAGTTGGGTATGATCAGTGGTGAGAGTGTTACCGAAGGACAAGAAATTAAAGGACTCACATCCGGTGCCTATGGTGTTGTCAAAAGAATTAAATCAATTGCATCCAATCAATATGAACATTCCCCAACTGAAAATAGAGATTTGTGGACTGTTATCGTATCATCAAACAATAGTGCTAACCTGACAAATAGTTTTGATTCCGGTCCATTGAAATCATTTTTAGATGAAGAAGCAATTGTAAAATGGGAAGATCAGGCAACACCGATTGCTAATGTCGAAGGCACAACAACAAACACAACTATTGAATCTATATACACGAACATCGAAGATGCTTTATTAAATTTAACCCCTGCAGTCGGAACAATTGCGGTTCTTGCAGACCGCATTGGAGGAACAGGTTATACTGTTGCTCCGCAAGTATCGGTGAGAGATGATAACATTGCGGCACTGGGTATTGGTGAGGCATACATTACTGTGCAATCTGATGATCCAAATTGGGGAACGGGCAATAGTCAAATTATTGCTCTTGATCAAAATGACTTTATTCGTCAACCGTCAACTGGTGCCACAGGGTACATAAAAGGTGGTGCGACATCACCTACAGTAACACGCACACTTTATGCAAATGGAACTTACGAATCTGTCCTGAGAGTTTGGCAACCGTATCTGCAAAGGACTCCAAATGATGTTATGTGGGCAAATAACGCAGACATTACAATCGATCATTTTGAAAGTGATTATGAAACATTTGGAGTCGAGGATGATAGAACTATAGTAGACACCGGATCGGCAAAAATTGTTAAAGTACAAGATGAAGGTGTTCTTGGTGACAATGCCAGAATTAAAGCAACTGTTGGTGCTAATGGTGCGATTACAGGAATACGAATGTTAGATTCCGGGTTTGCGTATTTACACAATGAAATTGTCACGGTACAAGATTCTGGAAGGTTGAATTCCTCTAAGGCACAAGTTCAATTGACAGTGGACGATGTTGCAAACTCTGAAGGTTTTTACGCAACCACTCGCGGTCACATTTCTTCATTGAGAGGAAAAATTCATGACGGAAGGTTCTATCAAGAATATGCATATGAAGTAGTATCCCCATTATCATTAAATAGGTTTAAAAATATTGCATTGGATCTGGTGCATCCTGCAGGTCAAGAATTGTTTGGACGTTTTTCTACACAGTCAAACGTTTTTATTACTGTTGAGGGGTCGACAAGTAATGTGAAGAAAATTAAATCTACGGGAACAGTGAGCATAACAAAAACTGCCGCAACTGGAACCGTGGACATTACAAACAATGGTCATGCATTGACAGGCAATGGCACCGACTTTGCTAATGAGTTTGCAAACTTAGATTTTGCAGTAATAGAAATAGATCCCGGAATTGCCCAAGAAAATAAATTTTATCCGATAAGATTTGCTAATGTAGAAAACGCAACTACAGCAAATTTAGTAAGTGAGTGGAAGTTTGGAACTGTTTCCTCTGCAAACGTTTATTTTGCTACACATAATATCAATGGATCTGGCACAGAGTTTAGTGCAAGATTTGAAAGTGGTGACAACATGTTTATTCGACTGTCCGACAATAGTTTTAGAAAACTTGAACTAAATACAATTACATCGGATACTTTGGCAAATACTAACACATTGTGGACTGAGAGTGATGTCTCTGGTGCCACAGTTTATTACACGCAAGAGTTTTAAGAATGGCAACGAGATTAGCAACAAAAAAATTAGCAACTAAGGCTGCAAGAGATTTCTTGAATAGTATAAGTGCTACTGACAGTAGTACACAAAAGAAATCGACAATATTGTATACAGTTTTAGGCAAAGACACAGAGTATGCAAACGAACCGACTCCTGACGACGTTTTAGATAACGTAGAGGTCAGTCAAATAAAAGTTCGTCAAGAATCAATCGGTGCCAAAAAAGTCAATGCTACAGATGTTTCTCTTGCAATTCCTCGTTATGATTGGGTGCAGGGAACTGTGTATGCAATGTACAGGGATATTGACCAATCATTACACACTAGAAATTTTTATGTCATTACAAGAGACAGCAATGTATACAAGTGCTTGAATAACAACAGCAATAGTCCTTCATTATATGAACCTAGAGGATATGACTTATCTCCATTTACTTCTGCAGACGGATACACTTGGAAGTATATGTACACTGTCAATACTGGTGATGCGGATAAGTTCTTGACTACACAGTATATACCTGTAAAAGAAAGATCAGTTTCTGATGGATCGGTAGAAAGTGATAGGCAATTAGAAGTTCAAAATGCATCTGTCAATGGTGCTATTGAAATGATTGAACTCAATAACGAAGGAATTCGTTATTTGCAAGTAGCTAACGGTGCTGTGATCGACGCAACTGCATTGACTGTTACATTGTCTCCTGTTCAAGGTGCACCAGAACCAACCAACGATATCTATAACGGATCTTCACTTTATATTACCTCGGGGACAGGTGCGGGACAACTGCGTAGAATTATTAGATATGATGGAAACTCTAAGCAATGTGTTGTTAATACTGCATTTACGACAATCCCACAAAACGATTCAACTGTTGTAATTTCACCAACTGTTACGATTGTTGGTGATGGCACAGGGGCAAAAGCATATGCGTCTGTAGGAGTTGATGGGGTTATTGCAAATGTCAATTTAGTATCTATTGGTCAAAATTATACAAAAGCAGATATTATTATTACTGCTAATGCGCAACACGGGATCGGAGCATCTGCCAATGCTATTATCAGTCCACTCAATGGACATGGTAGTAATCCTGCGGAAGAACTTTTTGCGGATAAAATTGTTATTAACACACAATTTAGTGGCACTGAAGGTGTTGCAGTGGATGGAAAAGGATATATTCAGTCCAACACTGATTTCAGAACGATTTCTTTATTGGCAGATCCAATGTTAAAAGTCGACGAAAACAATGAACATATTGAAACAGAAGTTGTTGCAAATACTTCAAACAGTCCACAGACATTGCGATTGACAAATATATTAACAATGACATATGACGAAACGGATGGTGATGTTATTCTTAACCCATTGAATATTGGTGATACAATTACGACTGAAGCAATGTTAATTAGAGCACAGAGTGGGGATCTAGAATTTGTCACTGAACTTTCTCCTAGTGTTAGAAGAGATCAAGCACTATCAAAAGCAGTACAAGCATCAAATGGGCACGTTGTATTCACAAAAAGAGATTTAACTAGAGATTCTTCCTTCTATAATATTTACATAAATAATGTAAGAAGTTATAGTAACTATGCTCCATTTGTTAAAGATGATGATATTTTAAAGAGCACTAGTGAAACGGTAGTTGGAAGAGTTGTTGATGTTTCCGGACCAGAAGCAAACACTTTTTCTGGAGATATTCTGTATGTAGAAAACGTACAGAAAGTAACAAAAAATTTAGATCAAATAGAAGACATCAAAATCATTTTAGATTTTTAAAGGTATAATAAATGGCAATCGAAACCAATCTCAATAACAGTCCGTACTTTGACGACTTTGATGAAACAAGTCAATACCATCGTATTCTATTTCGTCCGGGGTATTCTGTACAAGCAAGGGAACTGACACAAATTCAATCTATTTTGCAAAATCAGATTGAGAAGTTTGCAAACGAAGTTATTGTTGATGGTACCGTTGTTTCTGGATGCTCTGTTAAAGTTCGATCTATCAATTACGTTAAGTTGAGAGATAAAGACTTTGCTAATAGTAGAATTGTTCTGTTGAATGATTTCTATGATAGTGGAAAAATTGCTAATGTCGTTGTGACCGGAACACTTTCTGGTGTTCAAGCAAGGTTAATTGATGTTAGGGATGGTTCTGAAGTCGGAATTCCAAATAATTTGACTATGTTTGTCGATTATTTAAATTCAGGAACCGATAAAGCGACCAAAGTATTTAATAACGACGAAGAACTTATCTTTACTACAAATGGTCAGACTCGATCAGCAGGATTTAAATTTGCGGCAAACACAATTAAGGCAGACTCTTTTGGGGACTCTACCGGAAGAGGATTGTATGCAACAGTGTCTGATGGCACGATCTATCATAAAGGACATTTTATTTATGTCGAGCCACAAGGAACTGTTGTATCGAAATATGATTTGACTGCAAACGTCAATATTGGATTCGAAACACGGGAATCTATTATCGATTCAAATCAGGATGTTAGTTTGCTTGATAATGCTACTGGTGCTACTAATTTTTCTGCTCCCGGTGCTAATAGATTAAAACTTTCACCAACTCTTGCGACAAGAGCAAGAGGAGTTGCAAATACACAAACCTTCTTTACTATTGCTGAAATGGACAATGGTGAAATTGTTCGTAAAAATACTGATACTCGTTACGCAGAAATTTCAAATCATATTGCCGCAGGTGTATACGATAGTCACGGTAATTTT
>Ga0255753_1002264_pt1 | contig 21480 bp, 20 predicted proteins | sample 041ome_10_FD_179953 | JGI IMG/M metagenome (GOLD analysis project Ga0255753, IMG submission 179953) | Coastal salt marsh microbial communities from the Groves Creek Marsh, Skidaway Island, Georgia - 041412US metaG (version 2) | ecosystem: Environmental > Aquatic > Marine > Intertidal zone > Salt... | reverse complement strand
ATACCGTGGTTACTTTAAAGAGAGTTGGTTTAATGCCAATGCCTCTGGACGTTGTTGTAACTCTTAAAAATGGCGATCAATTAAGCTATTATATCCCTCTGGCTGAAATGCGTGGTGAAAAAGAATCAAACCAGGTTATAATTTTAAAAGATTGGTCTTGGGCTAAACCCTCTTATTCTTTCACTTTAGAAGGTCTTGAAATAGATAAAATAGAAATCGACCCAACAGGCCGTATGGCAGATATCGATAAAGAAAATAATGTCTACCAAGCTCCCTAAACAGGCAAAATTAAAATCTGAAAATCAAATTGCCCTCTTGTTTAAAGAGGGTAAAAGTTTTACAACTTATCCTTTGCGTTTTCATTATATCATCAATGATAATCTAGATTCTAAAGTTTTATTTTCTGCTCCAAAACGATTATTTAAAAAAGCTGTTGATCGAAACCGGGCTAAACGAATTCTTAGAGAGGGATATAGAAAACATGAACGATTTAAGGAATATCCAATTCACCTAGCTATTAGTTATTTAGCTACTTCTGATTTGGAACAATCAGATAAAATTACAGCAGCTTTGAATAAAGGATTAAGACAACTTGATTCTCATTTTGAAGTGAGGTAGATTATCTTCAAAATAAAGTTCTCCTTCAGCCACAAACCCAAAATCTCTGTAGAATTTTAAAAGATATTCTTGTGCAGATATAACAATATCTTTATTCGGATATAGCGATTTACAATGCTTAATTGCTTCGTTCATTAGGCTAATACCATAACCCTCTCTTCTAACAGATTTAGAAGTGAGTACCCTACCAATATGACAATATTCCTTTGATTCATAAAGGCGTGCATAAGAGACGATTTGACCTCCCTTTTTATCATAAAGATGGTAGGCACTGAAATCTTGACCATCAGGGTCTAAATAATTACAATCTTGTTCAATAACAAATACCTCTGCCCTAAGTTTTAGTATTTCATAGAGTTCGGTACTATCTAATTCTTTAAAAGATTTTAATTCCATCTCTAAATCTTTTCTACTCTATTTTGATGTCTACCACCTTCGAAAGGAGTTGTTAAAAAAATATTTACCATTTCCATAACGACTTCTTCTGAAACAAAACGGGCTGGAATTGCTAATATATTAGCATTATTATGGCTTCTGGCTAACCCTGCTAATTCAGTATTCCAACATAGTGCAGACCTAACTTTAGAGTATTTATTAACTACCATATTTACACCATTACCACTTCCACAAATGACAATAGCTAGATCAACTTTATTTTCTTGTATTGACCTACCTACCGGATGTGCAAAATCAGGATAATCCACTGATTCGTTTTGATCCGTGCCGTAATTAATAACCTCTATGTTTTGGTCTTTAAGTAGGTTTACTATTTTCTTCTTAAGATCAGATCCGGCATGATCATTTCCGATGGCTAGTTTCATGTTAAGAACACGTTTTTGATTGTTGATAGATAGTTAATAGATCTTAATAACTATCATTATGATTATTAAAGTAATAAATGTAATGCGATATTTTGAGGTAGTAAACAAGACTTATTTATTCTCTTTTTTCTACCAATAATCAATATAAGAATTAGAGTTATTAACGTTAAAACGCTTTCAAAAGAATTAAAATAGAATTGTTAATTACGTTTTTAAAAGTGTTAAAAACTAATCTAAATAATTGATTTTCAAAAGATTTATTTCAATTCGTTAGTTTAAAACTTCTGATAACTGATAAAATCAATTTTTTAATCAAATAATTATTGTAGCTACTAACAAACAATAATAAACCCCATATCTTCGAAAAGAATTAAATAAAAAAAGAAGGGTTATTAACTAGATGTCTAAAAACAAGAAAAAAGTAAAAAGTAAGGGAACAGGATTAACTAAGATGTTGTTTGAATTTTTAGAACGTCATCCTGATAAGGCTTACAATTTTAAACAGATTGCATCTGCTTTAGATTTAAGAGACACCTATACCCGAAATGAACTACTTAAGCGAGTAAAAAAACTGGTAAGTGAAAAGCGTATTAAGGAGCCTGTAACTGGACGTTATCAATTACTAGATGATATCTCTGAAATTTATGAAGGGATTATTGATCTGAATAGTTCTGGGAATGGATACATTATTTCAGATCAGTTAGAAGATGATTTATTTGTTCATTATTCTAACCTTAAAGGAGCCTTTCATAAAGACAAAGTGTTATTCAAAGAAAATAAAAGCTTCAAAAAAGGAAATAAAGCCGAGGCTGTTGTAACCAAAATTATAGAACGCAATCAAAGTACTTTTGTTGGTGTTGTTGAAAAGAGCCCTAAATTTTTATTTGTTAGGCCTTTATCTTCTAAGATACATACTGATTTTTTCGTAAAGGAAAGCCTGGTAAAGAAAGTTGAAACCGATGATAAGGTTATTGTAGAGATCATTAACTGGGGGAACGCGAATAAAGCTCCTGAAGTTAGGATTATTGAAAATATAGGTAAGACTGGGGTTCATCAGACTGAAATTCATGCCATTCTTGCTGAATACGGTCTTCCTTTATTTTTCGAACCAGAAGTACAACAATATGCAGATCATATAGATACTTCGATTAAAGAGGAAGAGATAAGTAAAAGAAGAGATTTTAGAAATGTTCTCACTTTTACTATAGACCCTACCGATGCTAAAGATTTCGATGATGCGTTATCCTTTAAAGTGTTACAGAACGGTAATTTCGAAATTGGAGTCCACATCGCAGATGTTTCTCATTATTTAAAAGATGGTTCTATTCTCGACGATGAAGCTTTTGACCGAGCAACTTCTGTATATTTGGTAGATAGGGTTGTTCCTATGCTTCCAGAAATTTTATCGAATAAAGCGTGTTCTCTAAGACCTAATGAAGAAAAATATACGTTCTCTGCTGTTTTTGAGATTACAGCTAAGGCTAAGGTGGTTAATGAATGGTTTGGTAGAACGGTTATTAATTCTAACGAACGTTTTGCTTATCATGAAGCAGAACATATAATAGACACTGGTGATTTAATAATTCCAGAAGAAATTTCTATACGACCATCAGGTAGTTATTCTGTTGATAAAGAAGTAGTTAATGCAATTCAAACTCTAAATGAATTAGCAATTATATTTCGATTACAGCGTATGAATTCAGGTGCTATATCTTTTGATAAGGAGGAGGTTAAATTTCATTTGAATGAAAATAATGAACCGGTCGGAGTATTTTTTAAACAAAGTAAACAAGCGAATAAGCTGATTGAAGAATTCATGCTTTTAGCGAATAGAAGTGTTGCTGCATTTATTGGTAAACAAAAAAAGACATTTGTATATCGTATTCACGACGAACCTGATTTTGATAAACTACAAGCACTAAATGGGGTGATTTCTAAGTTTGGACACCAACTCAATTTAAAAGATCGTAAATCAATAAGTTCTTCTATTAATACGTTATTGTCAGATGTTCATGGAAAAGTAGAACAACAACTAGTAGATACACTGACTATTCGAAGTATGAGTAAAGCTGTTTACTCTACAGATAACATTGGTCATTATGGATTATCTTTTGATTTCTACACCCATTTTACCTCACCTATTCGGCGTTATCCTGATGTAATGGTACATCGATTATTACAACATTATTTAGACGGAGGTAATAGTGTTACAGCAGAACCTTATGAACTAAAATGTAAGCATTCATCAGAACGTGAAGTTTTAGCCGCTAATGCTGAGAGAGATTCTATCAAATACATGCAGGTGAAATTCATGGCTCAATTTGTGAATCAAGAATTTGAAGGAGTTGTTTCTGGTGTAACTGATTGGGGTATTTATGTCGAACTTTTTGAAAACAAATGTGAGGGAATGGTTCGAATCAGAGATATTGGTAAGGATATCTATTATTTTGACCAAGAACAATACGCTTTAATAGGTCATAAAACAGGAGATACTATTCAATTAGGGCAGACGGTAAAAATACGGGTGAAGAACGCCGATGTATTAAAGCGTCAAATAGATTTTGAATACCTCGAAAAGGTATAAAAAAAGAGGCATCGAGCGGATTCGAACCGCTGTACAAGCTTTTGCAGAGCTCTGCCTAGCCACTCGGCCACGATGCCAATTAGGACGCAAATTTACATTAAAAATTCTGTTTTCCTTAAGTATCTCTTTGACGGATCAGTTTTACAGCTACTGAATCGACATTTGCCCTGATAGGAGGGTTTATTTTAGCGACACAAACCGAGGTTTTTAGAAGACTTGGAAATGAGATAAAGAACCTTGAAATAATACGTTCAACCACGTGTTCTAAGAGTTTTGAAGGTATAGCCATTTCTTCAGACACAATAGCGGTAGCATCCACATAATCAATAGTGTCTTTTAACTCATCACTCGCACAAGATTTTTCTAATGAAGTGTATAAAATAACATCTATACGATAATCACTACCAATGATAGATTCTTCTTTTAAACATCCGTGATAAGCGTATAACTTAATGTTGTTAAGGTGTATTTCTCCCATAAAGCAAAAGTAGGAAATGCTACCTTTGTATTTCTATAATATGCCCAAATGGAAGAATCTAAGCGATCATTAAACTTTATTGAACACATCATTGAAGAGGATTTATCCCAATCTAACTGTTCGAAAGAATCTTTACGTTTTAGATTTCCTCCTGAACCCAACGGTTATCTACATATTGGTCACGCAAGTTCTATATGTTTGAATTTTGGCTTAGGAAAAAAGTACAACGCTCCTGTTAATCTTCGATTTGATGACACTAATCCTAGTAAAGAAGAACAGGAATTTGTGGATTCAATCAAAGCAGATGTTTCTTGGTTAGGTTTTCAGTGGGCTGAGGAGCGTTATGCCTCTGATTATTTTGAACAATTGTATTTGTGGGCTGAACAGCTAATAGGTAAAGGGTTAGCTTATGTAGATTCTCAATCAGCGGATGATATTGCCGCCCAAAAAGGAACCCCTACCACAGTAGGAACGTCTAGTCCTTTCAGGGATCGCTCGGTTCAAGAGAATTTGGAGTTATTTAGAGAAATGAAATCGGGAAAGCATGCTGAAGGAACTCATGTCCTTCGCGCTAAAATCGATATGAGCTCTTCAAACATGCTGATGAGAGATCCTATACTTTATCGTATTATGCATAAACACCACCATCGTACAGGTGATAAATGGTGTATTTATCCAATGTATGATTGGGCACATGGTCAAAGTGATTATATAGAACAGATTTCACACTCTTTATGTACGTTGGAGTTTGCTATGCACCGTGAGCTCTATGACTGGTGTTTAGATCAAATTATTGATCCTATTAAACTAAGACCAAAGCAGCGAGAATTTGCTCGTAGAAACTTTTCTCATACGGTTGTTAGTAAGCGAAAGTTATTACAACTGGTTAATGAAAAACATGTTGATGGATGGGATGATCCTCGAATGCCCACTATATCAGGTATGCGTCGTAGAGGATATCCACCTTTAGCTATCCAAAAATTCGCAGAAGCGATTGGTATTGCGAAAAGAGAAAATGTGGTTGACTTATCTGTTTTAGAGTATCACGTTCGTGAGGAATTAAACCGAACCGTTCCAAGAGTTATGGTAGTTTTAGACCCAGTAAAAGTGGTCATTACGAATTATCCAGAGGACAAAGTAGAATGGTTAGAGGCTGAAAACAGTCCTGAAGATCCTGAACTAGGATTTAGAAGTGTACCTTTTTCAAGAGAGATCTATATTGAGCAGGCAGATTTTAAAGAAGAAGCTAATCGTAAATTTTTCAGGTTAAAGCTTGATGGAGAGGTGCGTTTAAAGAACGCTTATATTATTAAAGCAGAATCTTGTATTAAGGATGAAGATGGAAACATTACAGAAATCCATTGTACCTATGATCCTAAAAGTTTAAGCGGTAGCGGCACACCAGAATCAGAGCGTAAAGTTAAAGGAACCTTGCATTGGGTTGCTGCAAACACAGCGGTTGAAACTGAAGTTCTCCTTTATGATCGTTTGTTTACAGACCCTACTCCTGATGCGCATAAAGACAGAGACTTCTTAGATTTTATAAATCCAAATTCTTTAGAAATTATTAAGGCTTATGCAGAACCTTCGCTAATAGAGGCTAAGGCAGGCACTGCTTTTCAGTTTCAAAGAATGGGTTATTTTGTTTTAGAACAAAACAACGGAAAGCAACTTGTTTTCAATCGCACCGTGGGCCTTAGAGACAGTTGGGCTAAGCTAGAGCAAAAAGACTAATTACAGTTTCTCACAAGCGATAGCGATACGCTGTTTAACAGCGTCTACCCCTAAAAAGTTAATTAATTCATCGACAGAGGGTCCTTGAAGACTTCCTACTAGCGCTATACGAAGTGGTGCCATAATTTTACCTATTCCTATTTCGCGCTTCTCACAAAAGTCATGAATCACGTTTTTTACTGCCTCAGGACCTTCAGGAACGAGTATTAAGTCTTCTAAGAACGCTTGTAACAATTCTGGAGTTTCTTCTTTCCACTGCTTTTTAACGGCCTTATCGTCATAGCTATGAGGTTCCTGAAATAAATATTGTTGATCATTGAGATCATCAACCTTTATTAGTCGCTCTTTTACCAATGAAACGCCGGCAACGAGCACGCTTTCAGGAACTGCATCGAAATTATTGTTTCTCTTTTTATAACGAGCTACAATTTCTGTAGGGTCTAACTTTTGAAGCGCTTGTGCATTGAACCAGTTGAGTTTTTCTAAGTCAAATCTTGCTCCTGATTTTTGGACACGACCTAGACTGAATTTTTCAACCATTTCTGCTAAAGTCATTTCTTCGGTGTCATCGCCAGGGTTCCATCCGAGTAGACCTAAAAAATTTAAGAGGGCTTCGGGTTCATAACCAGCCTCTTTGTATCCTACAGATTCATTCCAGGAGAGTGGAAACACAGGGAATCCACCAGCCTCACCATCTCGTTTACTAAGCTTTCCTTTTCCTGTCGGTTTCATCAGCAGTGGCAGGTGTGCAAATAAAGGGGGAGCCCATTCAAAGGCCTGATACAATAAGGTGTGCAGCGCTAATGAGGGCAACCACTCTTCTCCCCTAACTACGTGCGTTATTTGCATTAGATGGTCATCAACAACGTTTGCCAAATGATAGGTGGGCATGCCGTCACTCTTATACAAGACCTTATCGTCTAAAGTGTTCGTATTAACGGTGATTTCTCCCCTTACTTCATCATGGAATACAATCTCTTTGTTTTCTGGAGTTTTAAATCGAATAACAAAAGTTTTACCATTTTCAATTTGAGATTGTGTTTCGGTCTCGTTTAAGGAAAGACTATTGTTCAGGCTTTTTCGGTTTAATGGCCCATATAGAAATCGCTCACCTTCTTTTTCCGACTTTTCCCTGTAATTAGTTAAGTCTTCGGAACTATCAAATGCATAATAGGCCCATCCCTTAGTAACAAGTTCTACAGCATATTTTTGATAAATTTCTTTTCGTTCACTTTGACGATAGGGCCCTAGCGGGCCACCTTTATTGGGATCTTCATCTGCCTCTATTCCCAACCAAGCCATTGATTGAAGGATATATTCTTCAGCGCCTTCTACGTAACGAGATTGGTCGGTATCCTCAATACGTATAATAAACTTACCGTCTAAGTTTTTTGCTAAAAGATAGTTGTACAAAGCTGTTCTGACACCGCCTATGTGTAGAGGTCCTGTCGGAGATGGGGCAAAACGTAGTCTTGGTTGCATAGTTCCTTATTTGGAAAGCAAAGGTAGCCATTCACCTAAAATCTATTGATATCTTTGTATTGTGATTAGAGAGATAGATTTTATAAACTTTCCCGACTGGGCCGATGATTCAGCCATTAGAGTATGGCTCTTGTCTGAGATGGAATTGCTGAACCTTTCATTAGAGGTCGTTTATTCTTTTATGTCTGACGAGGAGCTTTTAAAATTGAATATAGAGCATTTAGATCACGACACTTATACAGATATCATTACTTATGATTTGAGGTCTGAAGGTCTTGAAGAGGCTAACCTTTGTATTAGTTATGAACGTGTTATCGCTAATGCCGGGTCATTTAAGGTTTCGAATACAGACGAACTCTGTCGTGTTTGCGTACATGGTCTGTTACACTTGGCGGGGTATGATGATAAAGACGAGGTCTCTAAGGCTGAAATGCGGAATCAAGAACAACTAGCTTTAAACAGGTTCCACGTGGAACATTAAGATATGTTTGCAGAAGAATACGATATAATTGTTGTTGGAGGAGGTCATGCCGGAGCCGAAGCGGCTGCTGCGGGTGCAAATATGGGCATGAAAACTCTCCTGGTTACCATGAATCTTCAGAACATTGGCCAGATGTCTTGTAATCCGGCCATGGGGGGAATTGCCAAAGGGCAGATCGTGCGGGAAATTGATGCGCTGGGTGGTTACAGCGGTTTGGTTAGTGACGAAAGCGCTATTCAGTATAAGATGCTTAACCGCTCTAAAGGGCCGGCCATGTGGAGTCCGAGAACTCAGAATGACAGAATGCTTTTTGCTGAATCATGGAGGATACGCTTAGAACAAACACCATTGCTTGATTTTTATCAGGAAATGATTACCGGACTGGTTATAGAAGGGGGTCGCGTTTGTGGAGTTAGAACAGCCTTAGGTATCGAGATTCGTTCGAAAGCCGTTGTTTTAACTAATGGCACCTTTTTGAATGGTTTAATCCATATTGGAGAGAAAAATTTTGGTGGAGGAAGAGCCGGCGAAAAGGCAAGTACAGGAATTACTGAACAATTAATTGATTTAGGTTTTGATAGTGGCAGGATGAAGACAGGCACTCCTCCCCGAGTTGATAGCCGATCTCTGGATTATTCTAAAATGATACCACAGCCAGGAGATGCAGTGCCCGGAAATTTCTCATATCTCCGAAACTTTCGATTGGACAAGCAATTAGACTGCCATCTTACCTATACCTCTGCCGAGGTTCACGATTTACTTAGGGAGGGCTTTGACCGTAGCCCTATGTTTAACGGGAGTATTCAAAGTATAGGCCCTCGTTATTGTCCTTCTATAGAGGACAAGATTAATCGTTTCGCAGAAAAGGATAGTCACCAAATTTTTGTTGAGCCTGAGGGCTGGAAGACCGTGGAAGTATATGTGAATGGTTTTTCCACCTCACTACCAGAGGATGTGCAGTACAAAGCTTTACGTAGCGTTGCGGGTTTTGAGAATGTTAAGTTTTTTAGGCCTGGATATGCCATCGAGTACGACTACTTTCCTCCTACTCAATTGAAGAACACCTTAGAAACGAAACTAATCGACGGATTGTTTTTTGCGGGGCAAATCAACGGTACCACCGGATATGAAGAAGCCGCGAGTCAAGGGTTAATGGCAGGATTGAACGCGGCCTTGAAGGTTAAAGAGCTAGAACCATTGGTGCTTAGAAGAGACGAAGCATACATAGGTGTGCTTATTGATGATTTAATTACTAAAGGGACAGAAGAGCCTTACCGGATGTTCACCTCTAGGGCAGAATATAGGACTCTTCTTAGACAGGACAATGCGGATCTTAGACTCACCGAGCGTTCTTACCGTTTGGGGCTCGCAAAGGAATCTAGACTTAGAACCCTGGAAACAAAAATTACCCAAACCGAAGAAATTGTAGGCTTTTTAGACAACGAATCTTATGATTTTAATGAAGCGAATAAACTTTTAACTAAAGTGTCCTCAGCGCCGGTCAAACAGCACGACAAACTAAGGAAGCTTCTTTCTAGGCCTGAGGTTAACCTTGAGAACATGCGAGACTTGCCGAATGTTCGTGAGTTTTTTAATAACCACAGTTTCGACTCTGACTCTTGTGAGCAAGCAGAGATTCAAGTGAAGTATGCAGGCTACATTGAGAAGGAAAAGAATAACGCCGACAAGCTCTCCAGACTAGAATACGTTAAAATACCCGAGAACGTAGATTATTCTAAAATGACTTCCATTTCTTTTGAGGCTCGGGAAAAACTTAACAAAATAAGACCGGCAACGGTTTCTCAGGCTTCTAGAATTAGCGGCGTATCCCCATCAGATATCAGCGTTTTATTAGTACACCTTGGCCGATAGGTTCCACGTGGAACACACACAATGAACATTAAAGATCACTTTTTAACCCAGGAAACGTTTCGAATAGAAAGAGACGAAAAAACAGGGGTGTTAGCCACTACACCAATCCCAGAAAATCTATCGAGATATTATGAAGCTGATAACTATAGGTCTCATGGCAGTTATCGAAAAAGCCTGATAGACTATCTGTACTCCGCAGCAAAGGTTCTTAGAACTAGAAGTAAAAGAAAGTTGGTAGAGAAGTGTCAGGGCTCCTTTAACTCAGTTCTTGATGTTGGTTGTGGTGACGGGGCCTTCTTGTCTTTGTTCAAAGACAAACGTATCGCCGGTGTAGAGCCCTCTAATAGGGCGCGTGAATTATGTGTTAAGAAAGGTTTGGAGGTTGCCCCCTCTATATCAGACATCAATGAAACATTCGATATAATCACCCTGTGGCACGTTTTAGAACACCTTCCTGATTTGAAGGGAGACTTAAAAGCGATTAACAATCTTCTTTCAGACAAGGGTAGATTGTTTGTTGCAGTCCCCAATTGTAAAAGTTGGGACGCAGAATATTACGGTGAGTTCTGGGCTGGTTACGATGTTCCCAGACATGTTTGGCATTTTGACAGAGAAAGCCTGGAGCGCACATTGGTTTCTACTGGGTTTGAAATCGAAGCTCATGAATCACAAATATTCGACCTTTTTTATATTGCTTATCTATCTGAGAAGTATAAAGGCGGTCGATTTGCAGCACCAAGAGCTGTTTTGCTTGGAATTTTCGCCGTCCTTACCAACAAGGCTTCAAAAAAGCCGTCTGCAATCCTACTTGTTGCCAAAAAGGCCAAATAGAGCGTTTTAAGACACGTTTAATCAGCCATCCGTAAAAAGACACAGCAAAACCCCAAAAGCGGCCTAAAATCGCCTGCAAGAACCAGTCTTTAAATAAGAGAAAGTTATTGTGTTTAAAAACAGAATAAGAAACATTTATAGTTGGTACAACTCAAGTGTTATGAATAAAAACACTACCGGAATAAGATAGATGATGATTGTCTGTGCTCCGGCATAATCTTTTGCGACACGTTGACCAAGTAAAAGAGAAAGTAGTGTTATTGACGAAAGAACACTCGCTAGATTCGCCATAATGAGATTGTCGTGTAGATAAAGATGAATAATTCCGCCAGCGCTTAACACCCCGGAGGTAATTTCTAAAACAGTCAATAGAACAAATAAGGCTCCTGATATTTTGTTGAGAGGGCTTTTACTAAAATGATTTTGTACAAAATTCTTTTCACTCCTGAAATGAAAGATTTTATCAATCCCGCTTTGTAGAAAAACAATGCATAGAATGGCTAGACATGTATAAATCGCGAGAATCATAAGCGTTTATTTTGGTGCATGTAGCAGTTTAGTCATTTGAAGCGCTAAGTCGCTAAAAGTCATTTTAAGATTTGCGCTTGTTCCTAAGTGTGAAATGGCGCTCTCAATAGATTGAACTAAATCAATCGCGTTGTTGTGATGTATAAAAGGAGCAAACTTTTCTAGTTTAAAACCCTCTGTCAACTCTTTTTGTAGTACTAAATCACCTGCGCAATATTGAATAAGCAGAGAACTTCGTATTTGATCCATCGCAAAAAGCAAAAACTCACGTTGAACACCGCGTTCTAATTTAACCAAATCTTCTGCCCAATCTAGAAGCTCGGCAACAGCACTTTTGTTTTTCTTAGCTAGAAATGCGGAACGAACCCAGCTTACAAAGCGCTTTTCGAAATCTTGGGACTGTTCCTTGTTTAGATATTGACTCATTGCCCACGACACACTTCCTTTCGACCGTTCTGAATAGAGAGCTGCGTGCTCTGTGGAAAGACCAAGATTTATTAGTGCTTCTTTGACGGTGTCTTTAGTCTCAGGACCCACGAACACCCGCTGGCTTCTTGAACGTATCGTTTCTAAAACATTCTGTTCGTTTTGGGTAGTCATGATAATAAGTGTACCCGCAGGTGGTTCTTCAATGAATTTTAGAAGACGGTTAGCCGACTGGTCTTTTAAGAATTCTGCTCCCCAAATAACAAGGACACGATACGAGCCTTCGACAGGCTTCAGATGAAGTTTTTGAACAGCTTCTTTGGCATCTTCAGTTCGAATAGTAAAACTCCCTCCGGCCGAAGAATTCTTAGAAATCCACTGATTATAAGTAAGATAGGGGTTTTCTAAAACGGCAGATCGAAATTCATTTAATTGATCAGACGAACGCACATTTTTTGAAGATACACCAATGGTATTTGAGGTAGGAAACAATAAATGGATATCAGGATGAATCAGTTTGGACACTTTGCTGTCACCCTTAAAAAGCTGCGTTAGCATCCAAAAAACAAGAGGAAGTGTAGATCCATTTTCTTCTGAGACGAAGAGTTGTGCGTGAGGTAAACGACCCGAATCAATAGAGTGTTTTAAGCCCTTCTTGCTGTTTTCATACCCAACTACTCCTGAAAAATCCATGTTTCAAAGATAGTATTTCGCTACATTTGGGGGGATTCAAAAAACAAACAGCATGAGTACCCTATCCTCTTTCAATTTTTCAGGTAAAAAAGCCTTAATCCGAGTTGATTTTAATGTTCCGTTGAATAGTGATCTAGAGGTCACCGACGCGAGCCGAATTGAAGCGGCAAAACCAACGATTATTCATATTCTAGAACAAGGAGGAAGTGCTATTTTAATGAGTCACCTTGGCCGTCCTGACGGAGAGGCAAAGCCAGAGTTGTCATTAAAACACATCGCAGATAAAGTTGCTGAGGTTTTAGGTGTAGTGGTTAAGTTTTCGCCCTCATGTGTAGGCTCTGAAGCAGAGGCAGAAGCAGCAGCTCTTGAGCCGGGCCAAGTATTATTGCTTGAAAACCTTAGGTACCACAAGGAGGAGACTGCTGGTGATGAGGGGTTTGCGGCTTCTCTTGCTAAACTGGGAGACGTCTATGTAAACGACGCTTTTGGAACGGCACACAGAGCGCACGCGTCAACAGCAGTTATTGCAGCTCACTTTAAGGGAAACAAATGTTTTGGACTTCTTTTAGAAAAAGAAATCAAGGCCATTGATAAAGTCTTAAAATCAGGAGAAAAGCCGGTAACTGCCATAATGGGGGGCTCAAAGGTTTCTTCGAAAATTACCATTATTGAAAATATATTACCCGCTATTGATCACCTTATTGTTGGAGGGGGCATGACCTACACGTTCATCAAAGCGCTTGGCGGAGAGGTGGGGAATTCGATTTGCGAGTTAGACAAATTAGATCTAGCACTATCTATACTAGAAAAGGCTAAAATTGCAGGAGTTGAGGTTCATATACCTGTTGATGTTTTGGCTGCGGACGATTTTTCGAAAGACGCGAACACACAAGTCGTTGCATCGAACGCTATTCCAGAAGGCTGGGAAGGTTTAGATGCGGGGCCTCAAACACTGAACAACTTCCACGAAGTTATTATGTCTTCAAAGACGCTACTATGGAATGGTCCTGTTGGAGTTTTTGAAATTGAAACTTTTGCTGAAGGAACTAAATCTATCGGCCGCTCTGTAGAAGCAGCTACCAAAGCAGGCGCATTCTCTTTAGTCGGAGGAGGTGATTCTGTTGCTGCCGTTAAGCAGTTTGGTTTTGAAGACAAGGTAAGCTATGTATCAACTGGCGGCGGCGCAATGCTTGAAAGCTTAGAGGGTATTGTTCTACCAGGAATTGCAGCTATCTTAGGGGAATAAAATTATTGTTTTGATTTTTAGAAGCTTCATTATCAGTTTACTATCCTCTGTGGTTGTAGCGCAAAGCACCCCGGGAGTTACCAGTAAAAAGAGCATTGAAGCCTTTAATGAATTAGGTTATGCGTCGGTTTTTTCTGATCAGCGCCTACCTAGTTATGCTATTCCCGATTCTACCAGGGCGTTCAAATACGACTCTATTTGGCTTGAAAAGTTAAAGGAGACAAGGTCTCTCTTTACTTTGATTCATGATGCCGCGGGAGACAATATTGAAAAGAAGGTAAATAAGGAGCTTCTTATTGATCGGTTTGAAAGGATCAACCAGAAGACTCCTTTTCAGATTGCCTATAACCCTATTTTAGAGAGAGAAATTGCCAAGTATTTAAGAGGTGATGCCACGCTCATTCGCAGAATGCTTCAGGTGAGTGCCTTTTATTTTCCGCTTTTCGAGCAGATACTCGACGAGAACGACCTCCCTTTAGAATTGAAATATTTAGCGATCGTTGAGTCTGCGCTAGATCCTAAAGCAAGGTCGTATGTTGGCGCAAGAGGTCTGTGGCAATTCATGTACAGTACCGGAAAATCATTTGGGCTAGAGGTAAACAACTACGTTGACGATAGAAGTGACCCTCTCAAGAGCACGAAGGCTGCCGCAGCCTATTTGAATCAACTCTATCGAATATTTGATAACTGGGATCTTGCTCTTGCTGCGTATAATTCCGGACCAGGAAATGTTTCCAAGGCTATTCGTCGCTCAGGAGGATATACGAATTATTGGAATATAAGACCCTATCTTCCTAAAGAGACGGCAGACTATGTCCCCCGATTTTACGCCATCCTCTATTTGTTTGAGCACGCTAAAGAGCACGGATTAAGTGCGGAAAGCTTAGAAAGAACCTATCTAGAGACGGACACTATTCATATCAAACGAAGTATCACTTTCGACCACATCGCCGAGGAGCTGCCTATTACAAAAGATCAATTAGAGGTTTTAAACCCCTCTTATCGGATGGCTACGATACCCTATGTTAAAGGGAAAGATTATGCGCTAAGACTTCCAAAGGCATTAATAGGAGACTTTATCATTGCTGAAGGGGAAGTTTACGCGCTTGCTAAAAAGCAAGAGGACGCTTCTGAAAAGCCGTTGGCCGCCTTGGTTAGCGGCCCTGAGCGTCTCAGATATCGCGTAAAATCTGGCGATGCGCTTAGCATTATTGCCGACAGATACGGTGTTTCTGTGAAGCAAATTCGTTCATGGAACAATTTGAGCGGCAACGTCATTCGAGTGGGTCAGCGCCTAACGATCTATCCGAGAAGATATCCTAAATCATGATTAGACCTTTGAAGTTTTTCCTTCTGTTATTAATCTTTACGGCGTATTCTTGTAAGCAAGAAGCTTTAAAAGATTACTTGCCTGAAGCTACAGGCCCACTTAGCGAGGTCCTAATTGTAGCAGACCAATCTTTACTTGATTCAGAGGTTGGAGATCGTCTTCGTTCGTATCTTCAAACTAGACAACTAGGCTTGGGCGTTGATGAGCCGACGCTTGATCTTAGACCATTACAACCCCACCTTTTTAGAGGTGCAATTATGAGAAATCGAAACGTTGTGGTAATCGATTTCGACACTTTATCGCGTTCTCATATCAAGAGAAACTTATATGCCGAACCTCAACACATCGCTGTGATAAAAGGCAGAACAGAGGTTGAACTAATTCAAAACATTGATCTTATAGGGGTTCAAATGGTTGACAGTTTTCGAACCTCCGATCTAAAAGTTGCCCAACAACGCTTCAAGCGATCACTTTATACCGAACCAAGACTTAAAAAACTGATGGGTATTGATCTTACCATGCCGTCGATTTACAAGCCAGGGGTTTTTAATAAAGATTTTATATGGATTGATCGCCCTATCGAGAATGGCACGATGAACCTCGTTATCTATCCATTAGACAACGACCGCTTTTCGAACAGAGAACGTTTTCTAGAAGACATTATAGCCGTTAGAGACTCTGTTGGAGAGGCGAACATCCCCGGCCCAGACATCCCCGACACAAAGACTTTTCAGATTACAGAGCGAATTTTCAGACCCTATGTTTTTTCGGCTGAGGTTGGCGGATTCAATGCTGCCGAGGTTCGCGGGATGTGGGAGATTAGCGGGTATCCGATGGCAGGCCCCTTCGTTTCTTACATTGTAAACGACACCATTAATCAAAGAAAATTAGTGGTTGAAGGCTTTGTTTTTGCGCCAAACCAAGAAAAGAGAGATTACCTCTTCGAATTAGAGGCTATTATCAAAACGTTAAAGATTTACCCCGAGAATTAGTGGCAAAGACCGGAATTAAGAGTTGATCTCTTTCCCTCCTTTGTCGTCCTCCTCTTTAGTGGCGTCCTTAAATTCTTTGATGCCACTACCTAAGCCGCGCATCAATTCAGGAATCTTTTTACCCCCAAATAACAATAAAACAAGAGCTACGACAACAATAATTTGCCAAGGGCTTACAATACCAAGTGTATAAGAAAGAGACATAATCAATGATTTATTGCATAAATGTAGTAAAATTAACCCGTTTGAAGGTCAAGATGTATATTTGCTTTAATGTCTAAAACACAAAAAAACAGCCCGAAGGATCGTTCTAAATTATTCGACACCTTCAAGCTTCTGGTGGTAAACGACGAGACCTTCGAAGAAGTGTTCTCTCAGCGGTTATCTCGCCTGAACGCCTTTGTTTTTTTAGTCATCTTCGTGGGTCTCGTTAGCACCCTTTCTTTTTTCGTCATTGCAGCAACACCTCTACGATACCTAATTCCTGGAATAGAGTCTGCTGCACTGCAGCGCGAGGTGGAGACGCTTCTGGTTAAAACCGATTCCTTACAGCGAGTAATCCAGACCGATTCAAAATACATTGAGGGAATTCGTCGGGTGCTTAGCGGTGAAGTGGTTTATGAAGCGCCTGAAATAGATAGCACATCTATTTTTATGGACACCCCTTCTACAGACCAATTATTGGAGACAAGAAAAAGCATTGCTATGCTAGAACTCGAAAGCCAAGTAAAGAAGGAAGAGGCGTATAGCCCTGTGGTAGAGACTTCTATTTCAAACCCTCTTTATTTTGCTCCGTTAAGCGGGGTGGTTTCTGGTTATTATGACCCTGTAGTGGGACACCTCGCCATAGACGTTGCTGCCGCAGAAGGAACGGGGATTAAGGCGATTACCGACGGCACAGTATTACATGCTGAATGGTCTGCTAATACTGGTTATAACCTGGTGGTGGTGCATCAAGGAGAGACAGTGTCTGTTTACAAACACAACGGTGCGATATTCAAGAAACAAGGCGATACAGTTACTGCCGGAGAAATTATTGCTTCGGTCGGAAACACCGGGGAATTGAGCTCGGGATCACATCTCCATTTTGAACTCTGGAAGCAAGGGAAACCGGTTAATCCTCAACAATACATCAAGTTTTAATCATGAGCCTAAAGTCATTCCTAGCTAAGCCTTTTGCGAGATGGAGCGTCGCTCGAAACAAAAAGTATATCGATCAACCGGCAGCCTCACAGGAAGCGGTTTTTCAGCAGATTGTTTCGAAAGCAAGAAATACTGCTTTTGGAATCGACCACGATTTTAAATCGATTCTTACGTATAGCGACTTTAAAGCGAGAGTTCCTGTTCGTGAGTACGAAGAACTAAGGCCTTATGTCGAACGAATTGTAAAGGGCGAAAAAAACGTGCTTTGGCCGGGACTACCTGCTTATTTGGCTAAAACATCTGGCACCACTTCAGGAGCCAAATACATACCGATTACAGCAGAATCAATGAAGGAGCAAGTAAATTCTTCAAAACTCGCCTTACTTCAGTATATCGTTAATAAAGGAAGTGCAGATTATGTCAACGGAAAAATGATTTTCTTACAAGGAAGTCCCGTACTAGACACGAAGGGCGCAGTTAAAATGGGCCGATTATCAGGCATTTCAGCCCACTACCTTCCTAGTTATTTACTTAAAAACAGACTCCCTTCATGGGAGACTAATATTATTGAAGATTGGGAAACCAAAGTAGAAGCGATTGTTGACGAGACCATCAACGAAAACATGACTCTGATCGCGGGAATCCCCTCTTGGGTGCAGATGTATTTTGAGCGGCTTGTTGCACGTTCAGGAAATTCGGTTGGAGCGTTGTTTCCCAACTTTTCCCTTTACGTCTACGGAGGCGTTAATTATGAGCCGTATCGACAAAAATTTGAAGATCTGATAGGGAGAAGGGTGGACAGCATCGAATTGTTTCCTGCCAGCGAAGGTTTTTTTGCTTATCAAGACACACTCGAAAACAACGGGCTGTTGCTCCAGGTGCATTCTGGAATATTTTATGAGTTTATCGAGGCTAGCCAGTTTTATGACGAAAACCCTCCAAGAATTTCTTTAGCCGATGTACAACTTGGTGTGGATTATGCCCTTATTCTTTCAACAAATGCAGGTTTGTGGGGGTATAATATCGGAGACACTGTTCGATTTGTCTCTTTAAACCCGTATCGAGTAATTGTATCAGGAAGAATTAAACACTTTATTTCTGCCTTTGGCGAACACGTCATCGCTAAAGAGGTTGAAGAGGCGATGACTGTGGCTCTTGCAGCCCACCCTGAGGCAAGAATTTCTGAGTTCAGTGTAGCGCCAGAAGTTAGCCCTAAAGACGGGGGTCTGCCCTATCACGAATGGCTCATTGAATTTGAAAAGGAGCCAAAGGATAACGAGGCGTTTGCACAAACCCTTGATCAAAGTGTCCAGAATCAAAATGTGTATTACAAAGATCTAATTGCCGGAAAGGTTTTAAAACCTGCCGTTGTGAGCCCTTTGAATAAAGGTGCCTTTGAGGCATACATGAGATCACAAGGAAAGCTTGGAGGCCAGAATAAAGTAAAGCGCCTTTCGAATGGGCGTGATGTAGCTGATTTATTAACCCCATATCTAGCTACTTCATGAAAAGAGCTTTGATTACTGGCGCGGCAGGGTTCCTAGGTTCTCACTTAGTAGATCGGTTATTAGCCGAGGGGCATGAGGTTATCGGCATGGATAATTTAATCACTGGAGACCTGCGCAACCTAGATCACTTGAAGGCAGAGCCACGATTCAGTTTTGTGGAGCACGATGTGACTGAGTATGTATCTGTATCGGGACCGCTTAGCTGCATTTTGCACTTCGCCTCTCCTGCAAGCCCAATAGACTATCTCAAAATTCCAATACAAACTTTAAAGGTGGGTTCGCTAGGAACACATAATTTGCTAGGCTTAGCAAAAGACAAGAAGGCGCGTTTTATGATTGCCTCTACCTCTGAAGTGTATGGGGATCCGCTTGTGCATCCGCAAGACGAATCCTATTTTGGAAACGTGAATGCCATTGGCCCTAGAGGGGTGTATGACGAAGCTAAACGTTTTCAGGAGTCAATGACCATGGCCTATCATCGCTTTCATGGCTTAGATACTAGAATAGCACGAATATTCAACACTTATGGCCCTAGAATGAGACTAAATGACGGTCGAGTCATTCCTGCCTTTATAGGTCAGATTTTGCGCTCCGAGCCATTAACTGTTTTTGGGGACGGACAACAAACCAGAAGTTTTTGCTATGTTGACGACCTTGTAGAGGGGCTTTACCGTCTACTTCGTTCTGATTATCACTTGCCAGTGAATCTAGGAAACCCAGACGAGATAAGCATTTTAGACTTTGCGACTGAGATCAAAGAGATCATGGGGTCTGAACAACCGGTTTCTTTTAAAGAACTGCCTACAGATGACCCTGCCCAGAGACAGCCGGATATTGCCAAAGCGAAGGAGCTGCTGGGCTGGAGTCCTCAACACGAACGAAAAGAAGGCCTAAGAAAGACGATCGAATACTTCAAGAGTTTACCGCCCGAGGAGTGGTATAGAAAAGAACATAGAACGTTTAATCATCAGAATAAGAAAAAATGAATCATCGCGTACTAATTGTCGGGTCAGGAGGGCGAGAACACGCCATAGCACACAAAATAGCAGAGAGCAATAGATGCGAGGCGCTATATGTAGCCCCAGGGAATGCAGGAACCACAGAGATAGCTTTAAACTTGAATATTGGGGTTGATCAGTTTACTGAATTAGGACAAGCTTGCTTAGAGCACAACATTACGATGCTAATTGTAGGACCCGAGGTTCCGCTTGTTAAAGGAATCGTTGATTTTTTTCAAAACGACCCTAGCCTAAGCGCTATTTTAGTCGTTGGTCCAGATGCAGTAGCTGCTCAGCTAGAAGGCTCAAAAGATTTTGCAAAAGCCTTCATGCAAAAACACGGAGTACCTACAGCTGCCTATCAAACCTTTACTTCTCAAAATATTGAAGAGGGCTATAAATTCTTAGAATCATTGAACCCTCCCTATGTACTTAAAGCAGACGGGTTAGCTGCGGGTAAAGGCGTGCTTATTTTAGACAAGTTAGCTGATGCAAAAAACGAATTGGCTCAATTTTTAACCCACAATAGTTTTGGCGAAGCCGGACATAAAGTAGTTGTTGAGGAGTTTTTAGACGGAATCGAATGCAGCTGCTTTACTTTAGTAGACAATACAGGCAGTTACAAGATTCTCCCCTTAGCTAAGGACTATAAAAGGATTGGCGAAGGAGATACCGGCCTTAATACGGGCGGAATGGGAGCTATTTCTCCTGTCCCCTTCGTAGACGACCAATTATTCGAAAGAATTGAAAATGAGGTGGTTGAACCAACTGTCAACGGGGTAAAGGCAGAGAATTACAATTACAAAGGCATCATTTTTATTGGTCTCATGGTTGTAAAAGGCAAGCCGTATGTCATTGAGTATAACGTTAGAATGGGAGACCCCGAAACTGAGGTGGTTTTCCCAAGAATTGAAAGTGACGTGGTTGATTTATTTGAGGCTATTGCACAAGGAGCTCTTAGCTCGGTCGAACTTTCGGTCAACCCTCAAACCGCCGCCACAGTTATTGCCGTTTCAGGAGGATATCCTGAGGCTTATGAAAAGAACAAAAAGATCAAAGGGCTTGAGCAGGTAACAGAATCTGTTGTATTTCATGCGGGAACCACCTTAAAAGAAGGGGAAGTTCTCACTTCAGGGGGTCGTGTACTTGCATTAACCTCTTTTGGAAAAGATAAAGATGAAGCGTTGGCTAAAAGCTATAACAGCTTGAGTCAAGTTAAATTTGACAAGATGAATTATCGCAAGGATATTGGATTCGATCTATAAGAACGAGTGGGCAGAGTTGTCTTTGTTTTCTTCTCCGCTCTCGTGATATTTCTTAAGTTCGCCCAGCCAATATGCGCCAGCAACTAAACCAACGATAACAAATAGCCAATTGACACCATTTGCTAACCACCAGTTGCTAGTAAATCTTAATAAATCGTATGGTGCTAGAAGCACGTCAGAAAACAGGATTGAGATCCAATTAAAGAATGAAGTCCACATAATACGTTACTTGAGAGCGTAAAAGTACAAACTAAGAACACACAGAACAAAATTTAGTTCGAATCTAAAAAGTTATGATTGCAGCAGATTTAACGACAAAGGCTTATCAGATTTTTGAACAGAGTATCGAGGACTATCATAGGTTTGATAGTGTTGATCAGCCCATTTCAAATCCTTATAAAAAGAGAGATATTGAACACCTCTTTTATCTTAAGAATTGGATTGACACGG
>Ga0255753_1002259_pt1 | contig 21513 bp, 28 predicted proteins | sample 041ome_10_FD_179953 | JGI IMG/M metagenome (GOLD analysis project Ga0255753, IMG submission 179953) | Coastal salt marsh microbial communities from the Groves Creek Marsh, Skidaway Island, Georgia - 041412US metaG (version 2) | ecosystem: Environmental > Aquatic > Marine > Intertidal zone > Salt... | reverse complement strand
TTAGTGACGGTCGCAACCACTTTACTCATACTCATGATAGCAGTCAGTTGTATACTATCCATGATAATAATCCTTACATTGAGGCATTCTTCAAGTGGTGGGAATCCGATCTACACAAAACACTTAGAGAACTTAGAATAACTGGTGGTGAGCCATTGATGTCAGGATACACTTGGCAGTTGTTTGATTGGTTTAAGGCAAATAGAGGGCAGTCAAAGACACGTATTGCTATTAATAGTAATCTAGCATTTGAACAAGATAAAATAGATAGACTGTTAGAAGCCGCAGAAGATGTTGAACTAGACTTATATACAAGTTGTGAAGCAACATATGATCACGCTGAATATATCCGTGACGGATTAGATTACAACCAATGGCTTGATAACGTAAGGTATTTGTTAGACAGTAAAAAGTTACGTGGACTACATGTGATGTGTACAGTTAACGCATTATGTTTGATATCATTACCTTATCTACTAAAACAAATTGCTAGACTAAAACAAGAATACGGCAAAGACAGCATAAACTTTACACTGAACATCTTACGTTTTCCTAGTTTCCAATCACCGTTAGTTTTAGATAAAGAATTTAGACAAGCACAGGCCAATAGACTAGGTATATTTAAAACAAACTACGGCAGTGAGCTACACGAGTTTGAAATAAATCATATAGAAAGATTAATTGATTATTTAGAACTAGTAGATCGTCCGCATTCTGAAACATTTGAAATGCCTAAACTATTAAATGATTTCAAACAGTTTTATCAGCAGTACGATGATCGTAGAGGTAAAAACTTTGTAAAAACGTTTAAAGAACTTAAAGAGTGGTACAACGAATTATGAGTGATAAAAAGACAGACGACTATTATAAAGACTATAAGTATCACGATCGTAAACCTGTTTATATTGATGAAAGTGAATTACGACCAGACCAATTAGATAGACTTACAAAAAGTGATGTCTTCTGTATGATACCCTGGATACACCTACATGCTTTTCCTAACGGTCAGGCATATCCTTGCTGTCTAGGGGAACAGGATCATCCTATAGGCAATTTGCACAAGAACACTATTCAAGAAGTATGGAACGACACACCATATAAAACCATGCGTAAGAACATGCTTGAAGAAAAGCCCTGTAAAGAATGTACCAAATGCTATGAACAAGAAGACATGGGCTTTGTTAGTATGCGTAACTCATCAAACAAAAGTTTTGGACATAACATCGGAATAGTAGATGATACACACGAAGATGGACAGTTTGATGACTTTAAACTTAGATACTATGACATTAGATTTAGTAACTTATGTAACATGAAGTGTCGTACATGTGGCGGATGGTTTTCTAGTTCCTGGCATGATGAAGAACAAGACTTATACGGTAAACGTGACTATCCTAAGTTTATGTATGCTGGTAAAGACAAAGAAGATATGTGGAATCAACTACAAGAACATATTCCATATCTTGAACAGGTATACTTTGCAGGCGGTGAGCCTCTTATCATGGAAGAACACTATCGCCTGTTAGAAGAACTAGAAAGACAAGAACTGTTTGATGTACGATTAATCTATAATACTAACTTTAGTAAAATGAGATTAAAGGACAAACATGTGTTTGAATACTGGCAGAAGTTTAAGAATGTGTCAGTAGGTGCCAGTTTAGATGCCATGGGTTCTCGTGCAGAATACATGCGTAAAGGCACAGTGTGGTCTGAAACTGTAGCAAACAGAGAACAGATGTTAAAAGAATGTCCTAAAGTAGATTTTTATGTCAGTGCCACAGTAAGCATATACAATGCTCTACATGTTATGGACTTTCATAAGGACTGGGTTGAGCGTGGATTAATCAAAGCACAGGATTGGAACATTAATATTCTACAAGGACCAGACAGAGATAGAATAGATGTATTACCTCAACAGTACAAACAACAAGTTCGAGAAAAGATACAGGAACATATCAAGTGGCTTAAACCACAGGATCATTTAAATCGTGCAGTAGTTGGTTACGAGTCAATGTTAAACTTTATGGAACAAGATGACAAGCAAAATTTGCTTGGAGAATTTTTTACAGTAAACGAAAGACATGATGACTATAGAAAAGAACAGTTTGAAGAAATATTTACAGAGTACAAGGACTTAAAAACTTATGTCAAATAATTTACCAGAAAAGATTTGTATGCTACCTTGGATTAGTATTGAAACTAGTCCTATAGGTACAGCACGTCCTTGTTGTTTGGCAATAGATGAAATAACTAAGCCTAACGGTGAAAAATATAGTCTCAACGAAAACACCTTAGAAGAAATATATCACAGTGAGTATATGAAGAGATTGAGATTAGAATTTCTTGCAGGCGAACAACCTAAAACATGTAAACGTTGTTGGGATGAAGAAGCCGCAGGCAGAACCAGTAAGCGTATCAACAGTAGAGTTAGATTAAAAGAATATTATGATTCAGTTGATTGGACAAATACTAATCCAGATCAATTATGGTTTTTAGATCTAAAACTAGGCAATATATGTAATCTAAAATGTCGTATATGTGGTAGCTGGAGTTCAAGTAAATGGGCTAAAGAAGAAATAGATTATGTACCAGGTATTAACCGTAAAGAACATTTAGCATATAAGTTTTTACAAGATGGTGCCTGGCCAAGGGAAAATCCTGAGTTTTGGTTCAATATGAATACTCTACTACCTAATATCAAGTACCTAGAGTTTACTGGCGGCGAACCATTCCTAATACAACAACACTTTGAATTCTTAAAAACTGCTGTACGTACAGGACATGCAGAACATATTGAAATACATTACAATACCAACGGCACACAGTTTCCAGAAGATAGAGAACTATGGAGTCATTTCAAACACGTCGAAATAGCATTTTCAATTGACAACACTGACAAACGTTTTGAATATGAACGTTATGGTGCTAAGTGGGAAGAAGTACAAGACAATATTAAACGATTTAACGACATGCGTAATTCAAAACTATCAACACAGTTATGTTGGACCGCAAACATACAGAATGTCTATTACTTGCCAGAGATATGTGATTGGGTTGATACGCAGACATTTGATCATATTTACTTTAATATGTTACACGATCCGTGGCACATGTGTATATCTAAAATGACACCTGAAGCACAAAAACTAGTTGTAGATAGATTAACTAAACATGAATTTAATCCTAAACACAAAATGGAAATCATGCGTATTGTTAAGTTTATTGAAAACGGAGAAGGCAGTGATGGTTCAGAGTTTTTAACTAAAATGAAAACAACTGACGAATATAGAAAAGAAAGTTTCCTAATAACACATGAAGCAATAGCACGAGCAATGGGATATGAAGCCTAGACTAATATATCATCCAGATTACCATTCAAATGTGCAATCTCCGTATTTAGAACCTTATTTTAAAGAGCAATTTGAATGTATTAGTCTTAATAATGTATCCACCAGAGTAGGTACTGATGTTTACTATGGTGATTGGAGGTCAGCCAAAAAATGGATTACTCCATACGCTACCCAAGCAGTTATTGATCATACATGGGATCCATGGGTAGATGATTATCAGAATTATAATACTATTAGAAGTGATGGTTGGTTCTGTATTGCTAATGAAGCATTAGACTATTACTATCGTGAATATCATAAATTAGATATGACTCCAATTCGTACTCATAGTTTTTTAATGTTAATTAATTATAAAAAACAGCATAGAGAACAGATATGGGAAAGAATACAACCTTATTTAAAAAATGCTCTTTATAGTTATGTTGGCCATCGGGTATTTTTAGATAATGATGTTATTAAAAATAAAGGATGGGGATGGGACACAAGGTATACTGATATCTCATGGTACAATAAAACAAAATATAGTTTAGTCGTTGAAACCGACGTTGCTCCTAATGAATTGCATAGTGAAAAAATATTAAAGCCTTGTGCATTTAAACATCCATTTATATGTTGGGGTCCACCAAATTATTTGAAAAAGTTACGTAGTTGGGGATTTGAAACCTTTGATAATTGTATAGATGAGAGTTACGATCTAGAACAAGATCATAAAAAACGTTTAGCAATGATTATTAATGAGGTTGCCAGATTGAATTCTACAGTAGGTGATTATTTTGACAGTGACCAAGAAACACAGCGTAGAATCAATCATAACTTTGAAAGATTCTATAATATAGAATGGGCAGAAAGTAGCATTAGGAATAATTTAATTGACACAATCAAACAATATAGCAATAGTTGGTGAGGGATTAATAGGCAAACGTTTAGCCAAGTTTGTTAATCCTACGCACACATTTAACAGTAAAACACTGTTAGACTTGCCTATGAATGACTACGATACTGTGTATGTGGCCGCACCTAGCTCAAATAGAATATGGGTAAAAGAAAATCCTGATGCAGACACAGCATCAACGGAAATACTAATACGCTGTCTGTTAACAACTAAAACTAAACGTGTGGTGTTGATATCTACCTGTGATACGCAGGTTAATCCAGATACAGTGTATGGTGCTAATAGATTAAAAATAGAAAACTTAGTTAAATCTTGGTATCATTATTATCATATTGTGAGACTACCTAGTTTAATTGGTAATGACATTACTAAAAACATTATCTATGATATTAAAAATAAAACACCTTGGGTAGATAAAATTAATTTAGGTACTACTCAGCAGTGGTACGTACTAGACGATCTAGAACAAGATTTAACGGACATTATGTCCTCAACAGATATGACTGTAACTAATCTTGTCAGTGAACCAATATCAAACAGAGACATTGTGGCAGAGTTTTACAAACCAAGTGATGAACTAATGATTGGCACAAAATATAATCTAATGCCATACAAATATACTAAGGAAGAGATCGTTGAAGCAATTCGTTTATATATGCGGTGATAGTTTTTGTGTAAGCGATCCTGAGTACTCAGAGATAACTCCGTGGCACGAATTAATACCTAACGCAAAAACATTAGGTAGAAACTGTGCTAGTAATTTGCTAATTAGTCAGCAAGTTCAACAGGCAATAGAACAAAAACCTAAGTTTATTATTGTTAGTTTTACAAGTAGCTTAAGAAGTGAGATTATGTGGGATGGCAAAGTTACACCATTTAGCTGGTTAAGTTTAGATCATACAACACCATTTGATCAAAAAACATTAGATACATTACGGCAGATATTTAATAATATTGATTTAAACACAGAAATTGCTAGAAATAAATTAATTATAGAGGCAACGCTAGTAAGGTTAAGTAATAGTAATGTTCCATTTAAGTTTGATCAAGGTGGATTTGAGCATCCAAGTTACAGTGGAGTAGGAACATATTTTAAAGAGTTTGATGAACATCGTAGTAAATATTGTTTATGGGATTATGCTCCTAGAGGATATAGCAGACCATATTTTCATATAGAAGATCAAACAATACATAATAAAATAGCAGAATATTATATTAATGAAACACCCAGATAACAAGCCTAGTACACTGTGTATGGCTCCTTGGACTCATACTTATTTGTCACCACAGACTGAAAGACGTATGTGCTGTGCCTCACGAGAACCTGCACAATCGTTTGAACAGTATATAGATACTAAAGCAGGCACAGGCAAGTACATTCCTATTACTCTTGATGAGCATTGGAACAGTGAACACATGAAATCAGTGCGTAAGCGTATGATGAAGGGTGAAACTTTGCCCGAATGTGAAGTGTGTAACGATAAATTGCTAAACACTGACATTTACCGCAGTTATTTTGATCATTTATTTGGTCATAAATATGATTGTATATGGGACACTACAGATGATACAGGCTATACCACAATGAAGCCTGTAAGTTGGGACTACCGTTTCAGCAATCTTTGTAACTTTAAGTGTCGTATGTGCGGCGACATGTTGTCAAGTGCTTGGGAAACTGAACAACGACAGCATGGAATGATCGATTGGTCTAATCCTAAGAATCATTGGATGAAACCAGAAGTTAGAGATCAAATTTCTCTTTACCAGTCATCTCAAATTGAGAAAGAGTTTTCTAATGCCGTAGAAGCTCATCAAATAGAGGAAGTATATTGGGTTGGTGGTGAACCGCTAATGTACGATCAACACTGGAAATACATGAAACGTATTGTTGATTTAGGAGATGGCAAAAATGTTTACGCTAGATACAACACAAATCTTAGTCGTATCAATTATCGCGGCGTCAATCTCTATAATGACATTCTATCTAGGCTACGTGACTGGCAAATATGTGCAAGCCTTGATGGTACGGGACAAATTGGCGAGTATATTCGTACAGGTCTCAACTATCAAACGTGGCTTGAGAACTTTAAGGAAGGTCTTAATGGAGCTCAGCATAGCCGCCAAATGAGAATAGACTTTACACTTACCCTACCGGGTATGTTTGAAGTTGAAAACATAGAGACGTTATCAAAAGATTTAAATGTTGAAGTATTAAGTAAGGTGGTGTTCGGATTTAGTCCGGACATCATCTTATCACCTTTGGCATTACCACGTGAGTTGCTTGATGAATGGGTAGATGAGTTGTTACCAAAAACATCAGGTGCTATGCAAGATGTATTAACCCAATTAAAAAATCGTCCAAACTTTCAGGAACAATGGCCTGAACAATACCAAGCAGGACTTGTAAAAGGTAAGCAACGTGTGCTACAATTAGAACTAGTAAGAAAAGATACATATACTATGAGAGATATATTAACGTCAAGAAGTGACATATTAGAATGGTGGGACTCAATTGGAAGTTAAAGTTAGATTACGAAATCCTTTAAAAAAATCAGATAAACTTGATTACTATATTGTGCCTAACGGCACTCAGTTGTCTAGAGATTGGATACAAGCATTAAAAGATCTATTACAAGCAGGCAATCCTATTGAAAAAAGTTTTTGCTTTTTAGGATTTCCAAAAACACAAAGAACATTAGAATATCTCTGTGATGAACTAAATGAACATATAACCACTATTAATAAGTTTGACTTTACAGAGCATGGATTAGAAGATTATGTAATAGAAGAATGGTTTCATCCTAATGTTGTAAGATTTGGTAGAGAATATCCAGTAGAAACTAGAGTAATAACAGTAAGCGAAGCAGAACATAACAGTAGAAAACTAGACATTGGACTGCATCCTAAACACACTGTAATGAATCGTCTACACAATCATTTTGAAAGACTGCAAGGTACAGTCAAACAATTGAGTGAATACTATCGTGTAGCAGACTATGAAACTAAGTATGCTATTAGGCAGTTAAACAATCTATGCCACGAGATGGAAAACTTAATACTGAGTCAACGCAAAGAAGAAGTAGCACCAGAGTGGGTACGTCCTAGCCAAATTACTACATTTCTTCAGGCCAAACGATATCAATTGACAGACGAACATAGACAAGGATTCTTAACAAATGGCTATGATCGTAGATTTGGACATGTCTATATGCACTGGACACAAATAGGTAAAACGTTACATGAAGTTTGGCGTGACGAAGGCGCTCCTGAATTAACAGACACAGTGTGTGAAGAAATTACACATTTAGAATATTATTCAGGGGAGTTTGACATAGAGTGGGCAAAAGATGTAACTATGTCTAATAACTATGAATGGCATAACAAAACCATGTTAGAGTTTGATAATTGGTTGCTTAAGAATGGATTAGACCCTCGAGACCCTAAACTTAGTTTAGGATATCTAGAAATAGGACATGTAGATCTATTACGTAGTTTTGGCACTAGTAACATGATAGACATACATCAACAGTTGAGTCATCACTTAGATATATACGCAATTGAAGTAGATGGCGTTAGTCGAACATTTGATTATGTTTGGAGTGATGCAACATATGCTCAACGTGAAATAGACATGATGAAACCAGGTTATGATTATACTAGCCGCGGGTGATAGTTTTATTTTTGGTAGTGAGCTATCTGACTGCCATGATGGTGGATATACCTCTAACAGTCAATTGGTATGGCCAGCATTAATTGCCAAACGAAATAATTATGATTATCAAAGTATAGCATATCCAGGGCACAGCAATCATGCAATATCCAGAGAAGTAGCTACTGCCGTTAATAATCAAAAGTTTGACAATGTAACTGTTTTAGTCAGTTGGACATTTACATCAAGATATGAGTTTATGTTTGACGACCAATGGTTTAATATTAATCCTTGGCACACTGATCCTAAAAGATCGTTTGATAGTAGAGGCATTGACGCTGATAGGATACGTGACCTCAGTGAACAAGTGTTTAGAAATAGCAGTCGTTATTGGGAATTGTACGAAACACTAAAAGAAATAGTATTCTTACAGAACCTGTTAAATCAACATGATATTAATTATATTTTTACAACTAGTAACAATGAATATTATCAAATTGATTTTAATCCTGACTATGGTCCACAGGGATCAACATGGCAGGAGAGAAAAAAACAGTATGACAAAAATCCAAAAACTGCCTGGAACATCACTGAACCATTAAACATCTTGTACAACAGTATTAATTGGTCACGTTGGGTGTTTTTGCCTCCAGGAAAAGAAGCAAACGAAACACAGGCACCAAGAGGCTTCTATCAATGGGCATTAGAAAATAAGTATAGTATAGCACCAATGGGACATCCGTTAGAAGAAGCTCATCATGATGCTAGTTTATTATTAGAGGATAAGTTCAATGAACTGGTTAAAAAGAATAATCAATAGAATCAAAATGGAAATACGTTATCGTAAAAAGTTAAAAGAACTTAAAAAGCGAGATCCATTTATTTACAAATGAAATTACTAACAGTAGGCGACAGTTTTACATATGGTGATGAATTAGAAGATCTATTAGATGCGTGGCCTTATGTATTAGGAAACGCTATAAAATATCAAGTAACTAATTTAGGTAGTCCTGGTACTGGGAATGACTTAATTCTACAATCAGCTATTGACAATTACGAAGAATATGATATCGTTATTATTGCTTGGAGTCATTTTGCTAGGATAGATTTTCATGACTATGAAAGTGAGTATACTATTTGGCCAGGCGGCAATCTTACAAAATGGAATGATGTAACACTTGAACATCGAGCAGAGCTACAAAAATACATAGATAAACATCATAATGATGTATATTATTACCATCAATACATTTGGAAAGTAGTTAGTTTACAACAATTTTTTAAAAGTATCAATCAAAAATATATTATGATTAATTCTTTTGGAAATAACGTTATGCACGAACATGCTCCAACTGAAAAACTAAAAAAATTAATTGATCCAACATATTACGTTGGATGGCCAGGAAAAACCATGATGGAAATGGTTGGGACTAATATACCACATGGACCACGTGGGCATTTTTTAGAATTAGGACATCAAATAGTAGCAACTAGAATATATGAACGTATTAGGGATCTCGGCTGGATTTCATGATGCTGGTGTAGCAGGAATACAAGATAACAAAATTGTATTTGCTAGCCACAGTGAACGTTACAGCAAAATAAAACATGATGCTAGACTAAATCAACAAATTGTTGATGAATGTCTTAGTCAGATAGGTAAGCCTGATGTTATTGCCTATTACGAAAGACCATGGCTCAAAAAAACTAGACAACTATATGCAGGACAATGGGATGATTTTTTAACAGGATGGAGTGTTAGAAAAATAGTTAATGAAGTTGATCCTAAAGGACTGTTACAAGATGTTCCAATTAAAACGTTCCCTCATCATAAATCACATGCGGCCGCAGGATTCCAAACATCACCATATAAAGATGCTACTGTGGTAGTTATTGATGCTATAGGTGAATGGGATACTATGACCATATGGGACGCAAGATACGATAGTAAAGGTAACGCCAAGTATCGTAAACTATGGAGTCAACAGTATCCGCACTCAATTGGATTACTGTATTCAGCATTTACTAAAGAAGTCGGACTTAGACCTTTAGATGAAGAATATATCCTAATGGGTATGGCCGCATATGGTAACAGTTACTTCAGAGACTTATATAGAAGTATTTTAATTGAAGATCCTTACACACTAACATTTAAGCACAACTTACATTTAGGATTACCATATCATAACGATTATGGAGATCATCAATACGACATCGCCGCTTCAGCACAAGAACTCACTGAATTATTAATTAGAATAGTAATACAAAGAGCAAGGAAATTAGGACAATCAAAAAATCTAGTTTACATGGGCGGAGTTGCTCTTAACTGCAAAGCTAACAGTGAACTAGGTAACTATTTTGACAGTGTATGGATTATGCCTAACCCAGGTGATGCAGGTTCAAGTCTAGGAGCCGCGGCACTTGCTTATGGTAAAAGGTTAGAATGGCAGGATGCTTATTTAGGTTATGATATCAAAGGTCCTTATCCTATTAAAGAAATTATAAGTGAACTAATGAACACTAAAATAGTAGGGGTAGCAAATGGACGTGCAGAGTTTGGTCCAAGAGCACTAGGCAATAGAAGTTTATTAGCAGACCCAAGAGGTCCGGAAATAAAAGATCAAGTAAATGCAATCAAACGTAGGCAAAAGTTTAGACCATTTGCACCTGTTATACTTGAAGAATTTGTAGATGAATACTTTATGATGCCAACTAATTGGCACACCAGTGACTACATGCAGATTACTGCTCCTTGTAGAGAACCAGGACTGTTTCCAGCAATCGTACATCAAGATGGAACCAGTCGTGTACAAACTGTTCCTAAAAATTCAAACTCGGGTATAAGACAATTACTAGAACAATGGTATACTTGGACTGGATGTCCTATGTTACTAAACACTAGTTTAAATATCAGAGGCGAACCAATGGTTAATGATAGATCAGATGCTGATCGTTTTGAAAAGAAATATGGAGTTAAAGTTTACTCATGAAAATATTAATATGTGGATTACCAGGTAGTGGTAAGTCAACACTAGCAGAACCATTTGCTAAACTAATTGGTGGTGTATGGATTAATGCTGATCAAGTTAGGGAACGATATGACGATTGGGACTTTACACCTGAGGGTCGTATACGTCAAGCACAAAGAATGAAACACCTAGCAGACGGAGTTGTCCTAGCAGGTAAAATTGCTGTTGCAGACTTTGTATGCCCTACTCCCCAAGCACGTGACGAGTTTGGTGCTGACTATGTAGTATGGATGGACACTATTAAGGAAGGACGTTTTGAAGATACTAATCAGATGTATGTGCCATTAGAACGAGGACAGTATGATTACCATGTAGCAGACTGGTTCAATGATACTGATAAGCAGTTAGTTGAAGTAGTTTCAAAATACATGAAGAGAAATGAAAACAGTTAGCCACAAAAGACATTTAGCCAAAGCAATCACCTGGCGTATCATAGCAAGTATAGCAACAGCTGGAATTGCTTGGGCATTTGGGTTATCACCTCGAGTTATTGGCGGGGTGTTTCTTGCAGATTTAGTTATTAAATTTGTACTCTATTACCTACATGAAAGAGTATGGTATAAACACGTCAAATACGGAGTACGTGATGTTTGATATGTTTATTATGGACATGGGTGGGCATGACGACAACGTACAAGGTCTTGTACAGCGTTTTCCACACGCAAGAGTGGTAAGATACTACGACAATCATTTAGACACTATACAGCGTTGTATGTCGCGTTGTAGAACTCCTTTTGCTTGGATTATTTCAAGTTGTTGTGACTATACCAATTTTGATTTTGATTTTGATCCTAGTCCTTGGGAAAGTTATCAAATACATTGTTGGGCTAGTGGTAACCAAAAATTTGGTGATACATTTTTAATAGGTGAACAGCAATGGCAAGAACAAAAAGATGTAGAACTGCTAGAATGGTATAAAGATATTAACTATCACACACCAGGTGTTGATCGTTTTGATTGGCCGTTGGTTCGTTATAATGGTGATCATCCAATTGTAGACATTAAACAACACCAATACCAAACACCTTACGTACAGTTTGCTAGAGAACAAGATCCTGTAACTCAATACCAACCTCAAATGTGGCGAGATCGTGCTGTACATACGTTTAATCACGCAAATAGTGTATCACTAGTACCCCGTGATATTTTAAAGCATTTAGATAGTCAAATATACGATTATCCGCACATAATCAAGCAAAAAGAGCAGTTTTTAGGCGAAAAAATGTTGGATATAGTCTACATCAGCAACGGCGAACCTGACGCAGAACGATGGTATAAACACCTCTGTGACTGCGTACAACGCCCTGTAAAGCGAGTTCAGAATGTAGATGGACGTAGACAAGCATATCAACAGGCCGCTGAATCTAGTGAAACAGATTGGTTCTTTGCTGTGTTTGCTAAACTAGAAGTAGTAGAAGATTTTGATTGGTTATGGCAACCAGATTATCTTAGAGAACCAAAACATTATATCTTCTATAGTCATAATCCAGTAAACGGATTAGAATACGGACACATGGGTGTAATTGCATATAACAAGAAATTGGTATTAGCAAACAATAACCCAGGATTAGACTTTACACTAACACAGGCACATGATGTTGTACCAATTGTGAGTGCTATTGCCCACTATAATACCACACCAGAATTAACTTGGCGTACAGCATTTAGAGAAGTTATCAAACTAAAAGACGATATATTAAAAACGCAATCAATTGAAAGCGAGTCAAGACTTGACGTTTGGTTAAACAAGGCAGAAGGAGCTCACAGTGAATGGAGTCTTAAAGGAAGCCGTGATGCTGTAAGTTATTATAACACTGTGAAAGGTGATTATGATCAGCTGATGTTAAGTTTTGAATGGGCTTGGTTACACGATTACTTTAATAAGAAGTACAATACTTAACAGTAGTAACAACATTTTCTACTTCATCATCTGTTAGTTCGGGATACATTGGTAAACTAAATGTAGTTTTACAAAATTCTTCTGCACCCTCAAGTATAAGTCCATCGTGTTGTATACTAGACATAATGCCAACACCTTCAAGATGCATTGGTTTAGAATAATGTATTTTTGATTCAATACCTTCTGCGGCCAACATACTCATAATCATGGTTCTTTCATTATGATGACAAACATATTTGCTCCAAGCATGTGTAACCATTTCATGATGACTTGGGGTTAGCACATAGTCCTGTAATTCTTCTGTATAATAGTTAGCAATTTCTTGTCTACGAGTTTGCCATTCATCAAAGTATTTCATTTTAACTAGCATGTGAGCACAATCAACTTCACTCATTTTTGAATTAGTACCAGTTATAACATGATCACTGCGTTTGCCGTTGTCACGTAAACTTTGTAGTAAAAGATAATGATCATGATTGTCTGTTAATACCATACCTCCACTACCATAGTTGTTGAGATTTTTTGTTGGGTCAAAACTTAGGCAACTTAAATCTCCTAGACTGCCACTTGGTTTATCTCCCCAACTAGCACCAAAACTCTGAGCGGCATCTTCGATTAATGTTATTTTGTGATTGCTAAACAGTTTTTCGTATGATGTAAAACGATTAAAGTCAGCACAATTTCCAAATAGATTAACATAAAGGATAGCAGTAATATCATTACTGTGAACACTAATGTCTTTAATATCAATTAGTCCGGTTAAAGGATCAACATCACAAAATATAGGACTTAGTCCTGCTTCGTGTATAGCATTAAGTGTAGCAATATAACTAATAGCTGGAACAATGACTTTTCCGTTTGAATGATTTACACCTAAATGAGCTCGTAGAGCAAATATTAATGCCTGTGTGCCACTATTAACTGCCACAGCATATTTTCTATTACAGCGTTTAGCCATAAGGCTTTCAAAGGCTTTGGTAAAGTCTCCGTCAAGAACTTGTCCACTTGTATATACCTTGTCAGTGTAATGTAGTATTTCTTCTTTAAGAGTCTGATACTGTCTTTGTATCCCAAAGAACGGAATTCTCCATGATCCATTCATAATACTTTACTATTCCTTTTTCAAAATCAATTTTAGGGTCGTATCCTAAATCATTTCTAGCACGTTCAATACTTAGTCTTCCTCTACTAGGAAAGTTTAAATCTCGGTCTAACATCTCTAAACTGCCACTATCACTTAGACCAATCGCAGTCACTGCGGCCTTTTCTAACGTTATAGGTTTAGATTCACAGCGTGTGATATTATAGATATCATACTTACAGTCTTGAGTACTTGCTAACACAATTCCCTGAGCAGTGTCAGTAACATAGGTAAAGTCTAATATTTCTGTAGGTCCTTTAACTTGTAGTGTCTGTTTACGTAATGCACCTAGTACAAACTTACTTAATACTCTATCTTCAACATCACGAGGACCATACACTGCACTAGGACGTATGATAGTATAATCAAAATGCTTTTTATAGTCTGCTACTAGTTTCTCGCCCATTAACTTCATTATGGCATACTGCCCATGCGGATTACATTCATGTTCTTCTGTAACCATGTCATCAAAGTCACCATAGACCATACTTGAGCTAATATAAACGAATTTACTAATTTTACCTTTTGATGCTTCTAACAAGTTAATTAATCCTGTAGACATAACTTCTGATGCTACACTAGGATTTTCCAGTACAACTTTTTGTCTTGGAAAACTTGCTAAGTGTATAACAACATCTGGCTTAGTTATTTCTACCAGTCTATCAAAATATTGTTTGTTTCTAATGTCAGCAATTTCAAGTTGACAGGTAAGCAGTTGTTTACGTTGATTGATCAGATATTCAATTTCTTCTTTAGGTAAAAATCCATAGTCAGTTAAACTATCAACAACTGTTACCTGATGTTCTTGTTGTAGGCATCGAGCAACTTCATGTCCAATAAAACCTAGTCCGCCTGTAATTAATATTTTCAAGGATTAATTCCCCATTTAAGACTAAAATACGTATAATCTTTATCTGACATTTCGCCAAACACCTGTACTAAAAATTGTATATGATCAGTATTTTTTAATTCAGTGATATACCATAACTTACCATCTCGAACATGTTTCTTTGCCCACTCTCCAGCATCACTATGTTCCCAACCTAAAACCATTCCACTAGCATAAGTATCTGGGTCTGAAACATCACCTATAATACATTCCCATAAAACGTGTCTTTTCATAGTTCTTTTTCATACCGCCATTGGTGCCTTGATACTAGGCATTGGATTATAGTTTTCTAATCTGAAGTCATCCATGGTAAACTGCTCTATGTCTGTAACTTTGGGATTAATCCACAGAGTGGGAGCAGGCAATGGTTCACGTTTCAGTTGCTCTTTTACCTGCTCTACATGATCAGAATATACATGAGCGTCTCCAAGCACATGAACAAACTCACCTACTTCCAAACCACAGACTTGTGCAATCATATGTGTTAATATTGAGTAGGACGCTATGTTAAAAGGTACACCTAAAAACATATCGCAGGAACGCTGATACATCTGACATGATAACTTATTATTCGCAACATAAAATTGAGCAAAACAATGGCATGGTGGTAAAGCCATTTGATCTAACTCACCCGGATTCCATGCTGACAATATATGCCTACGTCCATATGGATCTTGTTTAATACCTTCAATTAAATTTTTTAACTGATCTATTTCAACTGGCACTTGCATACCCATATTAGGATGCCATTCTGTTTTACCGTTTTGCCACTTACGCCACTGTACACCATATACACGGCCTAGGTCGCCTTGATATCTTGCTCTAGGTTTCCAATAGTCTGCTTCAGCATTAGCAGTCCATATAGTTGTTTTGTTAGGTGCGTCACTACCATGTAGTATTTCTCTCAGTCTATGCTCATCACCAGAGCCTTCAATGAACCATAGTAGTTCTGATAAACAACTTTTGAATGCTAGTTTCTTTGTAGTAACAGCAGGAAAGCCTTTACTTAGATTGTAACGTTGTTGTAGTCCAAATACACTGATAGTACCTACACCAGTACGATCATCTCTGTATTCACCATTGTCTAATACAAATTGTAATGCGTCAAGATAAGTTTTCATACTTTAATTATATAAGGTTTTGACAGGGATTGTCAACTAGAAAAATACTCTATTCCAAATTTCGTATGTACATCCATCACCTGGACGAACAGAATATATTCTAAATTCTCTAAGGAAAGAATCTAAATTTAGTCTAGTATCAGCAAAGTAATTACCGCTCATTCTTGTTAGGTAAATTCTTTGTATACTTGAGTGTGCTTGTTCATATATTTGTTTTCCACCAATAACAAATATTTCTTTGTCTGGATGACTATGATCAATTGATTCTAACTGTTCATTAATATCACCGTGTATTTGTTGAGTTGAAGCATAAGGTTGTGATAATGGACGACTTGAAATTACATAATTCATTCTACCTGGCAGAGGATTGGGCATAGAATGATCATCCCAAGTATTTCTGCCCATCACCACAACATGACCTGATGTGTGTCGTTTAAACCATGCCATATCACCTGAATGATTAGGCCAAGGTAAAGTTCCACGATTTCCTATTCCACCTGAAGGAGTAGTTGCTAGTATTGCAGATATCATAGACCTTTAAGTGCCTTGTCGGTTGCCGGCTGTATAGATTCTTCAACAGCATCTACATCAACATAGAAATTGACATTTTCTATATAATCATCTAGATTATAAAATTTGTCATTGAGTAATTCCTCGACTTCTATACTTGATAGTCCTTGCTTCAATAAATCTTTAATATCAATTTCAACAATAGTACCGTCAATCAAAGAAACCATAATCTTATCTAAAACATCGACTGGGACTTCTTTTTTGTCAATGGCAGAGACTATTTCCTCCCACATCTTTTTCTGATTGAGATTTAGTTTCTTTTGAAACGCACTTTTTTTACGCTGTGGTTTTTTTGGCGGTTCGTTTTGGTTTTGTGACATTTTTAGCCTTTGCTGTTTTAGGTTTAAACGAATCCGCTTCGCCTCTTAGTCGTTTTGCTTCTGCTAAGAGTGCATTTGCTTCGGCTTCCATTTGGGTTGCTTGATCTAAGTTTCTCTGAGCAATATCTGCATCAGTTAACACACCTGCTGTTTGAGGAGCCTGTGCTGGTTCACCAACATCACGCGGTTGATTTCTCAGACCTCTATTAGCATCCATTTCTGCTAATCGCTGTGCCGCTTCACCACCTTCTGCAATTTTGTTCATAATATCATTTAGTTCATCTAAACGACATGTTGAATCTTTAGTTGGTGTTACGATAACTTGATTTGTTGGAACTTTTTTAAGATGTCCACCGTTGTGTAATGCTGTTAACGCATTTGTGCCATCTGACAGAATTGTCCTAAAAAGTGCATCAGCTAGTTCACTAGCTTGTTGTCCTACTTCACTTTCCAATACTTTCATTGTTTCATCGTGAACCCTACTAGGAAGGTTGTCACTATAAACAACTAATGCCATATGATCTTCATCTGGAATTTGACGATAGATAATAGCAATCTTTTTTTGATTATGTTTACCTACATGTTTAATCATGTTACTTAGTCTCCTCTGCTTTAGCAGTTTGATCATCAGTTGCTATTGCCCCTGTTTGTTGTAAAAATGCTATAAGTTTGGTGTATAATGCACCAACTTGTTGAAATTCTTCAGCCCTAAATGCACCTCTTTGTGAACTTAGTTGAATAATATTTGCTACCTGAATAAGGTCCTGCAAAGTTAATCCTTCAACTTGTTGTTGTGGTGCTGGTTGTTGTGTCGGTTCAGCTTTTGCTGTACTAGCCTTTGCCGTTGTTTTAGTCTTTTTTTCTGCCATTGAAGTTCTCCTAATTTAAGTATAATGTATATTATATACTACTATTATTTAACACTGCTAGAGGAGACGGTAAAATTTTTTATTGAATTTTATCAACAAATAAACTAAAGTAACTAGCCTCGCTGGCTTCTTCAAATGCTACCACAGTATAACGTGTAATAGACTTTTTATTATCTTCATTTTCTCTAACATCTACGTCACCTATATAGAATCTACCATGAAGATTTTCGTAAATCCAATCACTTAACTGTTTTTCGCTTATGTGTTTTTTGACTAGAACTTTTTCAAAGTGTGGGGGCAAATGATATACCCTTCTTAGATCAAATACGTTTAAAAGATTAGGATCTCTATTAATCATTTTCAAATTTATAGTATGCTGTTACACCAAAGGGTGCTTCAATTGTTTTTGAACCGTGTATAACAAACAACGTATCACAGTAATCTGGATCACCCCATGACTCCCATGGGTAACCATCTGTAAACATAATAAACAGTTTAGGCTCAATTTCATTTTCTTTCATAAAATTCCAGTTAGCCATAAAGTCAGTACCACCACCACCTTTAGGTTCATATGTATCAATTTCATCAGCATTGTCTGGAGTAAACTGTTTAAAGTTATAAACATCAGTGTCAAATGTCCAAACACTTAGTTTAAAGTCATCGTGTTGTTGCATAACACCTTTAACTTCACTAAGTAAATCTCTCAATTGACCTTCACTCATTGAACCTGAGGTATCAATAGCAACACAAACATCAATAGTTTCAGCAAAGTCAGTACCTGGTAACACTGAATCCATATGCCATCCTCTACGACTAGGACGCATCCAACTGTAATCACTTTTAACTTGACTCTGTATTTGTTGTTGAATAAGTTCACGCCAGTTAAGTTGTGGATTAGTTAACTGTTTAATTAAGCGTTTAATACCGCTTGGAATATCACTGCCGTTACCACTTGACTGTGCGGCCTGTAATATTGCTTCTTTCATTTCTTCTTTAATTTCTTTCTTTTCTTGCTCACTTAACTTAGGTTTACCTGAACCTTTTCCTTTGCCGTCATCTTGTTTACCTTCACCGTCTTCACTTTCACCGTCCATGTCGCCATCAAGATGTTCATCAACTAGTTGTTCTACTAAATCATCAATGTCAATTTTTTCTGCATTAGCATAAAGATCTTCATAAACTTCTTCAGCTGACATACCTTTATATTTGTTATCAATTAATGCACTGGGAATAAGTTCACCAATACCTTGATCAACTAAATCTTGATTAACACAATAGTCATCAGCAATATTCCAAAGTCTTGGTTCACGGTCACCACGTCTGCCCATATGATCATATACAGCATGTAGAACTTCGTGTCCTACTAGGAATTCTACTTGTTTTTGTGGAAGTTCTTTAATAAAATTTGAATTGTAATAAAATTTACGACCGTCAGTTGCGGCTGTAGGACACCAACTATCTGCATTTACAATTTGTAATCTTGTTGCTAGATTGCCAAAGAAAGGTGCTTTCAATAATAAAGCAATACGAGCAGTTACTAGTTTCTCACGACTTTCAGCATCTGTTTTGGGATCAGTTGCTTGATTACTTGAATACTTTTCTGATAATGTAGTGTCTGCCATCTTCGCTCCTTTATTATATTTAATTATAGCATCAAATATTCAAAAAGTCAATTAAGATACAGCGGCCACTACATACTTACCAAAGCGTTTATGAAACTCATCAAAGTTTTTGAGTTTGTTAGGAATAAATGGTAAGTTATAAGTTGTTAATGCTACTCTAGCACCCATAACCGTAACCTCTGTAGTGAAGTTAGCCATCATAAACTCAAAGAAACAATCTGCCATTTTGTGCCATGCATCATCAGCTTTTTCACCATTTTTCTTATATGCTTCTTTTAGTTCATAGCACATTGAAATAGTCAATGAGTACATAGCTGATATTTCTTTGGCCTCAAATGTTTTGACTTTACCACTAAGTATATCAGTTGGATTTGGCATTTTACTAGCAATCTTACGATGTGCCATAAACTTAACTCCTAGGCCTTCACCAACTGTACCTGCTACTAAGTCATTAGTAGTATCATCAGTTAACCCATCGTCGAGCAGTTCGCTCACAAATGTCCAGGAGCGTGGAGTTGCGAACGATCTGCTGACGCTCTTGGGATCAAAATCATAAAGATCTTGTTTAGAGAAACTCAAATACCCAATTACATCTTTGTGAATATTATTATTAGCGGCCCACTCTAACCATGAGTCAAAGTCAACACGCATTTCTAAGTGAATAAATCTGTTAGCAAGTGGTGCAGGCATTCTATAGGTAACACCTTTATCTGATTCTCTGTTACCTGCCGCCACTATTACTACATTGTCTGGAAGAACATACTTACCAATACGTCTATTTAAAACTAACTGGTAAGCCGCGGCCTGTACACTAGGTGCCGCTGAATTCATTTCGTCTAAGAATAAAATAACAATAGGATATTGTTTAGCCAATTCTTCATTAGGTAAATCAATTGGAGGTGCCCAATCCATTAAATTGTTGTCTTTGTTATAGTAAGGAATACCTCTAATGTCTGTTGGATCCATTTGTGCTAGACGTAGATCAATCATGTGACCTTTTAATTTTTTAGCAATACCTTCTACTAGTTCTGATTTTCCAATTCCTGGAGGACCCCATAAGAATAAAGGACGTTTCTTGTCAAAGCATCTTTCAATTGCTAGTTCTGCTTCTTTTGATGTTACTGTTTTAGTTTCTGTTATCTGACTCACGTTCGCTCCTAACGTTTTGTTAACTTCTAAATACTATTATATACTCAACTTGACAATTTGTCAATCACTTATAAATTCCCATGCGATGGTCTCTGATAATAGCTCTAGCAGTATTTGGAAATTGGCATACATCAAAATCTGATTGAGGATTATTTCTTTTCCATATTTCCTCGCATTCTTTCTCATCTGCCCATCTTTTTTCACGTGCTTTCCGTTCTTTTTCCTGATCCATCAATCCATTAATAAGAAAAATAAAAAATGCTGTAACTATAATTCCTACAATAATTTTTTGTATATTATTCATATTAGTGTAACGAAGATGGTGCTTCAAAAGCCACTATTTTACCATCCTCATGTTTGTCAGCCATTGTCTCGGCCATAATTTTAATACCAAGGATAAGAGCTTTGAGATCTCGTTCACTCATGTCAGGCTCTTGTTCCCCCCAAATTGCTTCAATAATTTTTTGTTCTTCTGGAGTCATTATAGTGTGATCTCCTTTCCTGTTAACACATCAACCCATTCCTCGTCACCATCACTGTTGGCTCTCATCTCAGCTTTCTCTTCTTCTGAGTAGCCATACTTTTCTCTGTTGGCTATATACTGAGCAAAGAACTCAGCGTCTTCAACTTCACGAACTTCTTCTGTTCTGTTTCTTAAAGCAATATCAATAGTGCCATCAACCACAGCCATTTCTAAGATGTCACTAGGAACAATGTTGTTTGAATAAGCCCAACGAACTTCACCTTTAGGACCAATAATGTATTCGTGTTTTGCCACACCTGCTGAACCATAGTCTGTTTCGCCACCTAACACAGCAACACCTGAACGAGCACGTTCTCCTAAAGTACCCCACATTTTTGATGGAGTAGGATCATTGTAAATTTCTGCTAATTCTTGTTTTGTTTTTCTTTCTAAGTGTGTCATTGTCTGCTCCGTTTTTTAACTTTATGTAAACATTATAGACTCATTTTACCAAAAAGTCAACCAAAAAAATACCCCCGGTTCGCGGTC
>Ga0255753_1002253_pt1 | contig 21595 bp, 21 predicted proteins | sample 041ome_10_FD_179953 | JGI IMG/M metagenome (GOLD analysis project Ga0255753, IMG submission 179953) | Coastal salt marsh microbial communities from the Groves Creek Marsh, Skidaway Island, Georgia - 041412US metaG (version 2) | ecosystem: Environmental > Aquatic > Marine > Intertidal zone > Salt... | reverse complement strand
AAACAGCCGTCTGAATGGGTTGAATGCCCGTGCAGATTACCCCGATAAAAGCGGTTTTGCGCGGCAAATGGTGGTAATTTCATGAACAAACCCCGTCTGACCAAATATGTACGAAAATTGTACTCACTGCATAGATTACTGGACTATCTATAACATCATCAGGCAAGTTGAAAAACAGCATCGGCAGGAATATACACGGATTTTGGCGCGGATTTTGACACGGATTTTAGCGCGTATTTTAGCAGCCGGTTGCGAGCAATTGACAGACGCGGCCGGTTCAAGGCACAGTGGTGGCGGTTTTGCTAGCTTGGCACTGGCGCACGGGTCGATCACCCGAACAACCCCGTTTGTTTATCTTTTAGGATTTTCAGTTCTTGTTTTATCGTAATGCCACTCTCTGGCCATGGTCGTGCTAATGCCCGGCTGGTTTACCTCTTACATGCAAAAGACACCCGGGCGCTTTGGCACATTGCTGGCGCTGGCCGGCATCCTGATTTTAACACCTGACACATTGGTGATCCGCCTATCCGAACTCGAACGCTGGTCATTGATGGGCTGGCGCGGCATTTTAATGGGGGTTATGTCATTTGCCATTTGGTGGGCCTTGTTCACCCGCCAGCCATGGCGCGATTTACGCAGCATTGTCAGCTGGCCGGGGCTGTGTGTGGTGGTCACCTTCAGCATGAATTCGGTGACATTTACCCTTGGCATTGTCGAGACATCTGCCAGTGTGGTGTTAACAGCGGTTGCCACCATGCCGGTATTTGCCGCCATTCTATCGGCGTTTTTATTGCAGGAACGTCAAGGCTGGATGGGATGGGCGGCGATTTTCACCGCGATGACCGGTGTGGCCATTGTTGTGTTTGATGGCGGCAACGCGGTTGGTCAGCCAGCCGGTTCGGTGTTGCTTGGTGCATTTTATGGTGTGCTGACAGCCATTGGCCTTGCCGTCACCTTTACATTTGCCCGAAAATACCCATGGCTGGCGATTTTGCCAGCCGCCGCTCTTGGTGCGTTTATCAGCGGTGTGATCGGGGTTGTGCTGGCTGATCCGGCGCAGATTTTTGACGTGCCTTTATGGACAGTTTTGCTCATGGGGCTGGTGATATTGCCGCTGTCATTTACCTGTTTGAATTTGGCCCCACGCTATACCAGCGCGGCGATCGTCAGTCTGGTGATGCTGCTGGAAATGGTCATCGGCCCGTTTTGGGTCTGGCTTGGCATTGGCGAACGCCCGTCGCTGGTGATGGTGGGCGGCACCAGCATCGCGCTGCTGGCGCTTAGTTTTCATATCATCCGCACCCAGTGGATGAGCCGCCACTAGGATTTTGGTGGCAGCGTTTCTGTGTAACCCGGCACGGCAGCGGCAAAATCAGCCAGCCATGTCTGCAGATTGGCAGCATGATCACGCCAATTCAACTGCTGGCGAAAATCCAGATAATCCAGCACACAGGCCAGCGCAATTTCACCCGCATCCGGCATGGCCCCATTGCGATAATGCGGCGCTGATGCGGCAATCACCTCAAGGCCGCGTTGAATCTTTTCACGCTGATAGGTGACAAAGCTCTCAACATATTTATCGGCAGGCCGAAACCGCCCCTCATAGACCACAAGAATCGCCGCATCCATAATGCCATCCATCAGCGCCGCCCGCGTTAATGTCTCGAAACGCGCCGCACCCGAGGCGGGAATAAGCTTGCCGCCACCGGCTTTGGCATCCAGATATTCAATGATCACGCGGCTGTCATAAAGCACAATACCACCATCATCGAGCGCCGGAATTTTACCAAGCGGGTTGACCGCGCGGATCGGGTCTTCGGCATCCATTGTGTTGGTCTCAACAAGCTCTAATTCGTCAGCACAGCCCAGAACATGGGCGGCTAGCTTGACTTTGCGTACAAATGGAGATGATTGGCTGTGACAGAGTTTCATGGGTCTTTATCCTTATTGTGAACAATATTGTAAAAGTAATCGTAAAAGTAATTTTAAAGCGGCTGGGCCGCCAGACTAGCATCGCTTGGCCATGACCGAAATGTTTTTTGCCAGCCGCCCATACCAGCCTGTTTCCCTTAATGATGTGAGTGCTGGCTAAATCACCGCCGTTTCCAGAAACGGTTTTTGCGCCAGAACACGCTGAAAGCCGAACGCGCCCAGATCCAATGTCTGATAGGCACCGGAAATGATATGTTCAGCGATACCGCGCCCCATCGCCGGCGATTGTTGCAACCCATGCCCGGAAAACCCGTTCATAAAATAAAAATTCAGCATGTCGGGATGCGGCCCAATCACCGCATTTGCATCCAGAATATTATAGGCATAATGCCCGACCCATTCGCGCTCTACCCGCACAGCCTCAAAAGCCGGCACCCGATGCGCCAGCGCCGGCCATACTTTATCCTGCCAGATTGTCAGATCCATTTCAAAATTGTCTGGCGCGACAGCAACATCCGGATCCGGCGCACAGCCCGCCAGATAATAGGCACCATGGCGCAGAAAATGCACACCCGCTGGATCAATTGTCAGCGGCAATTCCTGTTCAAGCGGGGTTTGCGCGCTGAACATAAAACTAAAACGACGACGCGGTTCAACCGGTAACTCAAATCCGGCCATCGCCGCCACTTCAGCAGCGCGCGGCCCGGCCGCATTAATCACCACGCCCGCTGCCACAACGTCGCCAGAGGCAAGCCGCACCGCCTTCACACGCCGCCTGTCATGATCAATCCCCACCACCATGTCATGCCGGTAGGTCACGCCTTTTTGCACCGCCGCACGACGCCACCAGTCAAATATCGCGGCACCGTCAAAATACCCCTCGTCATGGGGATTATGGCTGCCCAGAATAATGTCATCGAGATGGTAGAACGGATAGGCTCTGGCAATTTCGTCAGCCGACAGAATTCTGGTGCCAGCACCAAGACTGGCCTGTAATTGCTGGTTGCGGCGCAGCTGATCGGCAAATGCCTCGGTTTTGGCCAGATACATATAGCCAAAACTGTCCAGCGCAATATCCGGTGCGGCCGGGTCGTTCATATGATGCTTAAAACGCCGCACCATATCCACGGCAAATTGCGCAATTTTAATGTTTAGAGGGCTGGAATATTGCTGTCGCAGGCAGCTATGCGTATGGCTTGTCGAGCAGAAAGCATAGCTGGGGTCGCGCTCAATCACCAGAATACGCCCGTCAAATTGCGGGTGATGCGATAAAAACCATGCCGCCGCCGACCCCATCATGGCCCCACCAATGATCACAATATCAAATTTTTGATGCGCTGTTGATTGGGGTTGATTGGGCATGATGCTGGCTCTTTGTTGCTGGCTCTTTGTTGCTATGGGGGGGGCAAATGGCTACAGGCGAAACCGGGTGGGGCTGAATGGCGCCGCTGTCACCGGTGGCGGTGTGCCGGCGAGCAGTGCCGCCAGTAATAGCGCCGATCCCGGTGCCATCGACAGCCCCAAATGCTGATGCCCGAAATTAAACCACAATCCGGCATGCCGCGGCGCCGCGCCAATCATTGGCAAAGAGTCAGCCAATGTCGGACGTCGTCCCATCCATGGTTCGTCATCAACCGGGTCTTTCATCGGATAAACTTCACGCGCCATCGCGACGGATTGATTGATCTGCTGATAATTTGGGGGCGCATCGCGGTCGGTGATTTCAACACCTGATGTCACCCGCAGACCGCGTTGCATCGGTGCCACAACAAAGCCACCCTCAATATCGTGGATCGGGCGTTGCAGGGCTGGCGCATCACCCGGTGCCAGATGCAGATGATAGCCACGTTCCCATACCATCGGGATTTTGTAACCAAGCCAGCTGGCAATTTCGGCTGACCAGGCACCTGCCGCCAGAACCACCGCATCTGCCGAAAAATTCCCCGACTCGCACTGCACCTGCCAGACATCATCTTGCTGGCGCAAACCGGTGACTTTGGTTTCTTCAACAACGCCGCCAGCGGCCTGAAACAGCGCCACATAGGCATCGGTTAAATCGGCCGGACTGGATACCGTACAGGTATCATCCATCAATACGGCCTTGCAATAGACCGGATTGAGACCGGGTTCGATCTGCCTGATTTGTTCGCGTTGATAGACGGTGAAATTGCCGCCAAAGGATTTGACCACCGCAAGCTGTTTGGAAAATTTCGCAAATCCGGCCTCGGTTCTAAACAGTTTCAGCCAGCCATTATGCCGCAACAAGTGATCCACCCCGGCGGTGGCGATCAGCTCTTTATGTCGATCCAACGACAGCGTCAAAAGCTGGCGTAATGCGGCGGCGGCATGCAACATATGCGCCTTGCGACAAAATGATAAAAATCTGAGGAACCATGGCAAGCGTCGCAGCACAAATGAAAAGTTAAGCCGTAACTCGTTTGACCGATTTTGCAGCAATTTTGGCAGGGCTTTGAACAATTCCGGATTATTCAGGATGATAAAGGATGCCTCGGCAAACACCCCGGCATTGCCGTAAGATGTCTCGCGGCCGGGTTTTTTTGCATCGATCAGCCTGACGTCATGGCCGTCAAGCTGTAATTGCAAGGCACTGCACACACCAACGATGCCGCCGCCGATAACAATGATCTGTTTTGCCATGACACATCCTTTCACTGTGGCACGCCTAAATTCGTTGCAGCACGAGGCCGATCAGACGAATAAATTGACCACACTCAAAATTATCCCGCCAGCCAGCGCATAGGCAAGTGCTGTCCACAGATTTGGCCCCAAAACAAGTTGCCGTGATGGCACTTTGAACAAATTTGCGCAGGTTATCACCGACAGTGACGCCACCGAACTCATGGTGCCGGCACCCCAGCCAATCAAATGCGCCTGCATCAACAGCGCCGGATGCGCGTCGGCATGACCACCGCTGAATACCGCCAGCATGGCCGTGCTGCTGATCACCGGATGCACCCCGACAACCGACGCCAGCATCATGCCGAGCGGTGTAAGAATAATCGCCACATAACCCGGGATAACACCATCATAAAAACTCGCAACAAGCGCGGAAAATGCGCCCGTGCGCGTTGCAAAATAGCCAATCAACATCGCCATGCTGATGATCAGAATGTCATCGGCTGTAGCGATCATGCTGTTTTTGGTATCGGTCAGAATGGTTGAGACATATTGCGGATAACGCAGAAACTGTATCGCCACAAGAATCGGCATCACCACAACAACCGCAGACAGGGCGGTAAAATCAAAAATAAGCGCGGCTGCCAGCACCGACCCAAGGACAATGAGCAAACGCATGGTCACCGGCTGCAGACAACGCAGTGCCGCCGATAGCCGCGCCATTGAAAAATTCTTGTTCAACAGCGGCAATGATACCAGCGTAAACAAAATAGTGGTGATCGCACCAAGCCCAAGACCAATCCATGAATTGATATTGTCGGTAAAACTCTGGCCAATCGCAAACGCCACAAAAAATGGAGACCATGCGGCCGCCGTGACCATGCCGCGAAGCGCCGATTCAGCCGCTAACCGGCGCCGTTCGGCATCGGCATCTGGCGGCACGGCTGCTGATAAAATGGCCAGCGATCCGGTGTTAATGATGCTGCCGAAAATATTGGCTGCCAGATGAAACCCGCTGGCCGATGCAGAGGCAGGCAACTGCGCCAGTGCCTGTTGGGTGCGCCGCACCGACGGCATTGTCGATGCTGTCGCCCGCACCAGCGCCATGGTTGGCAATAAGGCGGTGAAAATAAGCACATAGCGTCCCGCCGCACGCCATTCGTCCGGCGACGGGCGGTGATCGAGTAAAAACCAGCCGACCAGCACCAACAGCAATAATATCAAAATCGTCTCACGGCGCAGCCGCGATAGCGTCAATAGCACAAATCCGGCATAGCCCATCACGCCAATATCTACTAATGCGTGTGCTGATGAGCCAAATACAACCTGTATCAATGCCGCCAGCCAGGCACTGCACAATAAAACCAACCGTGTTGGATTGATCATCGGTTTGACTTCAAACATGCAGGGGTCGCTTTACTCTGGCCAGATTGACAATTGATCACCACCGGCATGCGGCGTGACCGCGCCAACCGCGCCGATTGAAAAAAGCTATCATGCACCCTCTTATGCCAGTTGCTCAAGCTCTTCTTGATGCTGCAGCCACGCCTCTTCTACAGCCGCAAGCTGTGCCTCGATGCCGGCAAGCTGGCGGCTGAGTTCGGCGATGGCTTCGCTGTTTGACTGATGATAAAAATCCGGCGCGGCCATCTGTCTCTCGATCTGCTGTTTTTCGGCGTTGAGTGTCTCTATCTGTTTTTCACAGGATCGTATTTTGGATCGCAATGCGCTGGTATTTTGCCGGCGTTGCCGCCCGGAAGATTGTTGTTTATCGGCTGGCTCGTCAGCACGGCGTGACGCTTTGACAGATGACGATGCGCCGCCACGTTTTGCCATCAGCCATTTTTGATAATCTGTCATATCGCCGTCAAACAGCGACACCTGACCATTTTCGACAAGCCAGAGCCGGTCTGCAACCAGCTCAACCAGATGCGCATCATGGCTGACAAGAATGATACAACCATCATACGCATTCAAGGCATGCACCAAGGCTTCACGGCTTTCGATATCGAGATGGTTTGTTGGCTCATCCAGAATCAGAATATGCGGCGCATCAATCGCCGCAATAGCCATCAGCAGCCGCGCCTTTTGCCCGCCTGACAAATGTTCGACCGGATTATCAACAATATCGGCACCAATGCCAGCCGCGCCCAGTCTGGCGCGTAACTGTGTCGGCAATTCTTTTGGCCGCAGACGCTGCATATGCTGCAAGGCGGTGTCGCCCGGCACCAATTCATCGAGCTGGTGCTGTGCAAAGAAACCCACACGCAGTTTCGCGGCGCGATGCAGACCGCCCGATAACGGCAATAAACGGTCAGCAAGCAATTTTGACAAGGTCGATTTGCCCTCGCCATTCGCCCCAAGCAGGGCAATGCGGTCATCCCCATCAAGCCGCAGATCCAGATTGCGCAGCACGGGTTTGCCGTCATATCCAACGGCGACATGATCAAGCACCAGAAGCGGCGGCGGCAATTCATCCGGTGTGGGAAAATTAAATCCGGACACAACACGTTCCGAAATCGCCGCAATCGGTTGCATTTTTTCCAGCTGTTTTAGCCGCGACTGTGCCTGACGCGCTTTTGATGCCTTATAGCGAAACCGGTCAACGAATGTCTGAATATGCTGGCGTTGCGCCTCTTGCTTTTGCCGCATGGCGTGCTGTTGTTCCAGCTTCATCCGGCGCTCGGTATCAAATTGATCATAGCTGCCGGTGTAGTATGTCAGGCCGGCATCCATCAGATGCAGAATGCCGGTGACCGAACGGTTCAATAATGTCCGGTCATGCGAAATCACCAACACCGTATGTTTATATTTGGCGATAAATGATTCAAGCCAGATGGCACCTTCCAGATCGAGATAGTTGGTGGGCTCGTCAAGCAGCAACAGATCAGGCTGGGCAAACAGCACCGCCGCCAGCGCCACCCGCATGCGCCAGCCACCGGAAAATTCATGGCAGGGTCGTTGCTGCGCCGTCTGGTCAAATCCAAGTCCGGCCAGAATGCTGGCAGCCCGCGCTTCACCGCTATAGGCGTCAATATCAACAAGCCGTGCATGGATCTGCCCAATACGGTCAGCATCGGTGGCGGTGTCCGCTTCGCGCAGCAACTGATGACGTTCCAGATCGGCTGCCAGAACCGTATCAAGAAGGCTGATGTCGCTGGCCGGCGCTTCCTGATCGACACCGCCGATGCGAAAATCCGACGGCACTTCGATCTGCCCGCCATCGACTTCCCATTCTTTGCGGATCAATCGGAATAAGGTCGTTTTGCCAGTGCCATTGCGACCAACAATACCGACCTTATGGCCGGTCGGGATCACCGCCGAAGCATTGTCGAATAATGGCTTGCCATCAATGGCAAATGACAGATTTTGAATTTTCAACATGGCTGCACAGGCCCGCCTGATTGCCCCTGATGTGTCAATTGAGGATATCGCTGCAAAAGCAACCTTACTGCGGATTCAGCTTATGCCAATAAGGTTCAGGCCCATATAATGTTGCCATAAAATCAACAAAAGCGCGGGTGCGTTTGGGCAGAATCGTGGTTTTCGGATAGACCGCAAAAATATCAAAATTTGCCCAGATATAATTTGCGAATAACGGCCGCAGCAACCCCCGGTTCACCGCTTCATAATGCAAAAACTGCGGCAAATTAATCATACCATGCCCGGCAATGGCAAGTTCGCGCAACACATCACCATTATTCGCCGACATTTTCGGCGTTACCCGCAACACACCGGTTTTGCCATCCGGATCCGTATAATGCCACTCTTGCGGGTTCCGGTCATTGGAATAGGCCAGCGCTGGCACATTTTGAAGATCTTCCGGAGATTGCAACACAGGAAGTTGATCAACCAATAGTGGTGCTGCAGCCGGTAAAAAACGCACTGTGGATATTTTGCGGGCAATCAGGCTTGAATCGGTAAGCGTGCCAATACGAATGGCAACATCAAACCCCTCGGCAATCAGATCAACGCGTTTATCGCTTAAATCCATCTCGATGCGCACTTCCGGGTTGGCATGCATGAATTGCGCAATCGCCGATGACATATGCGCCAAACCAAAGGACAGCGGCGCGCTGACTCGCAAAACGCCACTTAGCGAGCCGCCAGCATTGGTGACTTCCTGTTGTGCATCTTCAAGATCGCTGAGGATAATTTTGCACCGTTCGAAAAAAACCTGTCCGGTTTCATTCAGATACAGCCGCCGGGTTGAGCGTTGAATAAGTGCCGCACCAAGCCGTAATTCAAGGTCGCGCAAACGACGGCTGACGGCGGAAACCGCAATGCCCAAACGATCCGCGGCTTGGGTAAGGCTGCCAGTTTCGACTATGGTCACAAAGGCACGCAATTCTTCAATCTGACTCATGGTTGCGCATTCTATCCTATTTTTCCACAAATGAGAATTATATTTTGTATTTCTCTCTGTTTATTTCCGTGATTGATAATAATACCATTAGACATGCCATGGGAGTCCTCCCCCCTCCCATGGCCTTCCTATTTGATCTGAACTGGTGGTGCATAGACATATGACGGCGATGGCTCCGAAAATATTGCGCATTGACGGCAGCACAAGGCGGCATGAATCGGTCAGCCGGTCATTGAGCGATCTTGCCGTTACCACGCTGCAGGAACAGTTCGGCGTGGTCAATCTGACATTGCGCGACACGCGCAGCGGCATTGGCAATATTTCGAGTGCCTGGCGCAATGCCAGCCTGACCCCGGGCGAGGCACGCTCTTCTGAAGACCGGGCGCTTTTGGCGCAATCAGAAGCATTGATCAGTGAAGTCGAGAATGCTGATTTGCTGCTGATCGCCCTGCCGATTTACAATTTTAGCATTCCGGCAGCGCTGAAATCATGGATTGATCTGATCTGCCGCGACAATGTCGATGGCGCCCGCGCCCGTGACCTGAGCGGCAAGTCGAAAAACAAGCAAGCCTTGATCATTGTGACATCGAATTACACCATGGCCAATGCGGCTGATGATTTTGCCACGCCCTATCTGGAATTCATGATGAAATTCATGGGCATTAATCACTTGTCATTTATTGACGCCACTGGCCTTGCCAACGACCCGGAAGCGATCGTGTCGCGCGCCAAAAAAGCGGTGATAGAGCATTGCATCAAGGTGGCAGAGGCCTGGGATAAGCAGACCGCAGCCGAATAAACCCCGGCGCACCATTTCAAAACGATTTTAAAGGCGCTAGACTGCATCGGCATGATGGAGTGTCGCCATGCCCGAAATTAAACTGGAAACCAGCTGGAAACTGCGTCTTGGCACTGAATTTTCCGCCGATTATATGCAGCGGTTAAGCCAGTTTCTGCGCGCCGAAAAAGCCGCCGGCAAAAAAATCTACCCGCCGGGCAGTGAGATTTTCAACGCCTTCGCGCTGACCCCTTTTGACAAGGTAAAAGTGGTGGTTCTGGGTCAGGATCCCTATCATGGCCCGGGTCAGGCACATGGCCTCAGCTTTTCTGTACGCCACGGCGTGCCGAAACCGCCATCGCTGCAGAATATTTTCAAAGAATTGCACGCCGATCTTGGCATTGCGCCGCCACCGCATGGCAATCTTGAAGATTGGGCGCAAGCTGGTGTTTTGCTTCTGAACAGCTGTTTGACCGTGCGTGATGGACAGGCGGCCGCGCATAGCGGGAAAGGCTGGGAACAATTTACCGATGCGGTGATAGATCAGCTCAATCAGCACAGACAACATCTTGTGTTTATGTTGTGGGGCCGCAAAGCACAGGAAAAAGGTGCCAAAATTGACCGGCAGCGACATTTGGTTTTGGCAAGCGCGCACCCCTCGCCGCTGGCCGCGCATAACGGTTTTTTTGGCAGCGCACCTTTTTCCAACGCGAATGATTATCTTGTCCGGCATGGGCTGGCACCGGTGGAGTGGGAGATCACATCAACAGCCGCAACAGAGCTGGCAAAATAAACGGTAAAATTATCGGCAAAATAACCCGTTGCCTCGCATTTTATTGACGGTCACAACCACGCTCATTTTTGCCAACATCTAATTGCCAACACCTAACTGCCAGTTTGCTAACTGCCAGTTTACTAACTGCCTTGGCCGCTCAGACGCGGTGCTGACACCGCTACCGTCATCCAACAATCCCGATAGCGCCCTTCGGTGACTTTTTCGACGATCCATGCAAACTGCATGACATCGCCATTGCCAGCTTCCATAAACACATCAAATTGCCGCCACCCTTCGCCGATTTTTGCCGGCCTAATCTCATGCGAGGCATGGTTCAGCATCATCTCATAGCCGGGGCCTTTCAGCATCATGGTAAATCGTGGCAACGGGCCGGTCGCCGCGCGGTTACGCGGATGCGCGAATGCCCATGTCTGGCGAATGCCGGCATCAGTTTCCGGCATATCGTTATATTGCAATCCATTGAGCTGAATAGCGATCACCTCGGCTGGCGCGATGTCCGGGCTTGGCACGACCATATCACGCGCGCTGGCAGCGTGGCTGAAAAGAAATAACGTCATAAAGATTACGGCTATTTTGCGGTACAACATCCCAAAAACCTTATTTAATTCGCGCTTATTTGCAACTTATGCCATAGTCTGTAAATGGGGGTTTTCGCGGGTTTTTCAAGAGATCACCAGCCGCAACCCATCAGCCCCAACCCATTAACGATAATCAGGAGAGCAGAATGCATGTTGTCATTCAGGGAGCGGGACGCGGCATTGGCTATGCCATGGCCAAACAGGCGATCGCTGCGGGTGCCACAAAACTCGTTCTGACAGCCAGACAGCCAGCCGACACAAACGCTTTTGCTGATCTGGCACCGGCTGAAAACCTGCATTGGGTTGGCATGGATTTCCTTGATCCGGCAACGATTACCGACGCCGCGTCAGATATTTTACAACGGATGCCACGCATTGACCGTTTGGTGATGGTCGCCGGTGTGCTGCAGGATGCTGTGGTAAAGCCGGAAAAACGCCTTGCTGATCTCGACCCGGCGGCGCTGCATCACAGCTATCAGGTGAATGCCATTGGCCCGATGATGTTTGTCAAATCCCTGTGGCCAGCGCTGCGCCAGCCGCATCCTGTGGTTGTCGCCAGCATTTCGGCCCGTGTTGGCTCAATCGCCGATAACCGGCTTGGCGGCTGGTATGGGTACCGTGCCAGCAAGGCCGCGCTCAATCAGCTGTCGCATACCGCGGCCATCGAGCTGGCCCGCTATAATCCGCAAAGCTGTATGGTGACATTGCACCCCGGCACCGTCGATACTGAATTATCGCGGCCGTTCCAAAAAATGGTGCCGACTGGCGGGCTGTTTACCGCCGCACAAAGCGCTGCACATTTATGGCAGGTGATGGATCATTTAACGCCATCGCAAACCGGCGGTTTTTTTGCGTATGACGGTTCTTCGATTGCGTTCTAGCCTGTATCGGCTTTCGACGGCGGCACCCGCCCACGCATTGTCAGCGGCAATTGCGCCAGCATGAACAGCATGCTTGCAGGCGCCGCGATAAATGTCTTATAGGCCACCCAATGCGCATCGCTGGCCTGACGCCACACCAGTTCATTGGCAATCGCCAGAACCAGAAAAAACCACCCCCAGCGACGGCTCAGCCGAAACCATGTATCGTCGGTCAGAAAAAACTGTTTGGCAAAAAACACCTGCATCATGGCACGTTTCATCAGCAGACCGCCAAGCAGAACAGCGGCAAATAACCCATTGAAAATCGTTGGCTGAATTTTGATAAAAATAGCCGCATCGAACAGCAAGGCGGCGGCGGTAAATCCCGCAGACAACAGCAATGAAAATAAAGGGAATGGCGCCACATAACGATCACGCAGCCACGCCAGCCCCAACACGATGGCGGCCAGCCCAACCGATAACAGGGCGGCGACAAAAAGCCCGTAATAGTGAAAGCCGATAAAAAACCCGGCAAGCGGCATAATTTCAAAGAAAAACGCACCAAGCCGCATAATCAACCGCCCCCAAGGCCACGCAGCATTCTGCTCAATTTCGGTTGCAACGCGTCATCGGACAGCCAGATCCCGAAAAATGCTGTGGTGAAGGCCGGGTCATCACTCTGTCCCAGCTCTGTTCCATTATGCAATAGCATCATCCCACCATCGGCCAGCGCCACCATAATCGCCTCGTCACCCTCTTGCATATCGGGAAAATGCGTGGCCATCCAGTCGGCCCATTTGGCCAATCTGGCCTCATCAGTGATGCCTTGCCGGCGCATTTCGTCAAGGCTGGATTCGACAATTGCCTGCCGTTCAACATCACGAAGATAGGACAGTTTTAATGCATAAGGCGGGGTGCCGTCATAGCCGCCATCCGGCGAGACAAGCGCGACATCATAAATATCAAAAATAAACAGCCGAAAACGCGCCTCGCCGACCAGCTGTGGTGATTGCGCAAGCCAGGCTGGCCGATCCGCATATGCTGGCTGGCCGGCACCGGCAAGCGGCAGCAGCATCAGCCCATATACAAGCCCGGACATAAGCCCGGACACAAGCCCATGGCGACGCATCGGCCTCATCGGTTTGCGCCACACAACATGCCAGCCCGGGCCGATTTCATGAGCTGGGCCATTGATCCAGTGACAGCGGCCATAAGTCCGATGCCGTATCGCCGCGAATAAAGACAATGGTCACCGAACCGATCTCGATACCGAATTTGGAAACATAGGCGCGGTTGATCGCGATGTCTTCATCCTGTTGGTAGATCCAATCGTCGAAATGCACATCGACACCCATACCGGACATTTCAAGCGTCATGTCATATTGCCAGTTCAGCGCATTGCCAATTTGTCCGCCCTGCGCCGCCATCTCCACATCGGCGGCACGCCCCTGATACATAACAATGCCGTTGGTGCCCGTGCCGAGCCGGTCGATTGTCCAGGTGCGGCTGGCGCGTTCGCCATCATCATATAAAAACTCTTCATCAAGAACCAGCCTGTTGCCATCAAGATTGCCGTTCAGATTCACCCGAAATTGCCGGCGCAAATTGCCAAAACGATCCTCAAAAATGCCATAGGCAACCGATTTTCCGGCGAAAAACTCCTCTAAAACGAGCCGCGGCTGGTTGCCGGACAATTCACCGATGTCTTTACGTGCACAAGCGGAAATGCCAAATAACGCGCCGGCCAGCACACTGACCACGACAAAAAATTTCACGATCAATCGGCCAAGCCAGCTGTGCTTTCGTCTGCGTGTTCGTCTCATCTTTACCTCCCTAAAATCTGCTGCGCTAAAATCTGCTGTACTGCACAACTCATCACACGGCTGGCAGTAACGCTAAAAACCGGTTTGCATCATCCTGAATTGCCGCTGTTTTTGTCGCATCCATCCGGTCAAGGCTGCGATACATCATGCCAAGACGCGCGTTATCCTGTAATTTCGGACGGTTGCGTATGAGAAAATCCCAATATAGATAATTGAACGGACAAGCTGTTTCGCCAGATTTCTGACTGACATTATAATGACAATTTTTACAGTAGTTTGACATGCGGTTGATATAGGCACCGCCAGCCGCATAGGGCTTGCTGGCCAGGTACCCACCATCGGCAAACAACACCATACCGGATACATTTGGCAGCTCCACCCACTCATAGGCATCGGCATAGACCACCAGAAACCACTCATTCACCTGAGCTGGTGACAGCCCGGCCAAAAGCGCAAAATTGCCAAGCACCATGAGCCGCTGGATATGGTGTGCATAGGCATATTTTTTCGTGGCCTCAACCGCCTGTGCCATACACAGCATTTTGGTATCACCACTCCAGAAAAATTCCGGCAGATCACGCGATGCCTCAAGAAAATTTAATTCGGCATAGTCCGGCATTTTCAGCCAATAGATGCCACGGACAAATTCGCGCCATCCTAAAATTTGCCGGATAAAGCCCTCGACCGAATTGAGTGGCGCATGACCGCTATGATAGGCGGTTTGCGCCGCCGCAATCGCCTCGGCGGGAAGCAACAGCCCGGCATTCAGATAGAACCCGATATGGCTGTGATACACCCATGGCTCGTTCAGCACCATCGCATCCTGATATCTGCCAAATTCTGGCAGGCGCTGTTCAATAAAATGATCGAGAACAGCCAGCGCCTGCTGGCGTGTGACCGCAAAGCCAAAATCTTCAAGATCACCAAAATGATCCGCACATCGCGTCGCCACAAGATCGATAACTGTCTGCGTCACCTCATCAGGCGCAAACTGCAAAGGCGGCGGAATGACCATGCCGGCTTTTGGCGATTCACGGTTATCGCTGTCAAAATTCCATTTGCCGCCGACCGGATTTTCGCCTTCCATCAAAATATTATGTGTACGCCGCATTTCACGATAAAAGAAATCCATCCGCAATTGGCGTCGGCCATCCGCCCATTCGGCAAATCTGTCGACCCGGCATAAGAACCGGTCATCTTCGCGCAATTCGACCTCAATACCGAGGCTGGACTGCCAGCCCTGCATGATCTGCATCAGGCGATATTCGGCCGGCATTGTGACCACCAGTTTTGTCGCCTGATATGTTGCGATTGCGCGCCGCACCTCGCTTTCAAGACTGCCGCCATTGTCCGGGTCGTCAAATTGACAATACATCACCCGCGCGCCAGCCTGCCGCAACTCATCGGCAAAATGCCGCATCGCCGCAAACAGGAAAGCGATTTTGCGTTTATGGTGTTTGACATAGGTCACCTCGGCGCCAACCTCGGCCATCAGCACAATATCGTCATCGCTATTAAGATCACGCAGACTCGCAATCTGCTGATTGAGCTGGTCACCAAGAACAAGGCGCAGAATGGTCATGCTGACTCCTTTAGCGCGGCAAACGCCGCCAGCGCGTCAAGACGCGATGTTTTCACATCAACAATCGGCCGCGGATAGGTCTGCCCCAACGTTACCCCGGCGGCGCTCAGAAGATCTGCCGGTGCCTCCCATGGGCTGAACAGATGAGCATCTGGCAGACCGGCAATTTCCGGCACAAAATGGCGAATAAAGGCACCGGTTGGATCAAATTTAGACGCCTGCGTGATCGGATTGAAAATACGGAAATATGGTGCCGCATCGGCTCCGCATCCGGCAATCCATTGCCATCCGGCGCTGTTATTTGCCAGATCAGCATCAACCAGACAGTCCCAAAACCAAGCCTCGCCATGATGCCAGTGCAAGCGCAAATTTTTCACCAAAAATGATCCAACAATCATCCGCAGGCGGTTATGCATATATCCGGTCTGCCAGAGCTGGCGCATCGCCGCATCGACAATCGGATAGCCCGTCTGCCCCCGCTGCCAACAGTGCAGCGCTTCGGCATCTTGTTTCCACGGAAATTTGTCAAAACGTGGCTGCAGATTCTGCCGTGGCAAACCGGGGAAATGATAGAGCAACATATGCGAAAATTCGCGCCAGCCAAGCTCTGACATAAAATGGTCAGCATCGTCGTGACCGACAGCACCGGCATCTAGCTGATCATTTGCCGCGTACCAGGCCATATGCGGTGACAGCTCGCCCCAGTGCAAATGCGGCGATAACCGCGATACATTTGGCAAGGCCGGAAAATTCCGCCCCTCTTTATAACCGGACAAGCCGTCTTCCATAAAGGCCGTCAGCCGCGCATAGGCACCAGCCTCACCAACCTGCCAATGCGGTTCGACCATCCTGTCCCAGCCGGTTTTTGGCAGTAACGCCAATCCATCAATGCCCACATCGGCATGACTTCCCGGGGCAGGCTCAGGCCGGGTCAGTTCAAGCCCGGCTGGCACCGGTAACGGCTGACGCGGCGGCGGTGCCGCCAGACAGCCACGCCGGTAATAGGGGGTGAATACCCGGTACGGCGTGCCATCTGCCTTGGCCACATCCCATGGTTCCCACAACAGGCTGCCATTATGGCTTTCAACATGCAGGCCTTGTGCCAGCAGATCCGCTTTTATCTGTGTATCGCGGGCAATCCGCCATGGCTCATAACAGCGGTTCCAATGCACCGATGTGGCCCCGCTGGCAGCCGCCAACGCCGCCAGATGCGTCGCCGGATCGCCTTTGAACACAAGCAATTTACCGTCAAGTGACGCATTCAACGCGATCAGCGAATGATGCAGCCACCATCGGCTGGCACCGCCCATCTTATGCTCGCCAGCATGGTCATCATCAAGAATAAACACCGGAATGACCGTGCCAGCCTGCGCCGCCGCGGTCAGTGCGGGATTGTCGGCAAGGCGCAAATCCTGCCGAAACCAATATAGTGAAATCGGGAGCGCCATCATCTACCTCGCTAAACATGATCATATGCCGCTATGCGGTATATATATGGCTCCCCACCAGTCACGGACTATAGCTGGCTTTGCCGGCAAAGACAAATCGCCTGATTGGTAAATGGCCGGATATTTTGGCTCAGCTCTCAGCCACCACAATCTGGCGTTGGCTGCCAAGTCCGGCAATGCTGGTGACGATCTCATCACCATCCTGCAAATAGCGCGGGTCGGGTTTCTGTCCCATCCCCACCCCGGCCGGCGTGCCGGTGGCGATGATATCGCCCGGATGCAGGGTCATCAGTTCGGATAAATGCGCAATGATCTGCCGCACTGAAAAAATCATGTCGCGGCTGTTGCCATTTTGCATCATTGTCCCGTTGACCGCCACCGACATATCCAGATTTTGCGGATCATCCACTTCGTCACGGGTCAACAGATACGGCCCCACCGGGCCAAACCCATCGCAGGATTTCCCCTTGGTCCATTGCCCGGTAAGCTGCATTTGAAAATATCTTTCCGACAGATCATTCACCACGCAATAGCCAGCGACATGATCGAGCGCCTTGTCCTCACTGACATATTTGGCGGGGCTGCCGATCACCACACCCAACTCAACTTCCCAATCAATCTGCTGTGCATTGCGTGGCCGCACAATAGGATCATTGGCACCGCTGATTGACGATGTGGCTTTCATAAACAGGATCGGATGCGCCGGGATCGGCAAGCCGGTCTCTTTGGCATGGTCGTGGAAATTCAGCCCAATACATAAAAATTTTCCGACATTGGCCAGACAGGGCGCCATCCGACTATCCGGATCAATGACCGGCAGGCTGGCATGATCCAGACGCCGCAGACGGGCCAGACTGGCATCATCCAACATGCGGCCATCAATATCATCAACATGGCCGGTTAAATCACGGATGATACCATCCGCATCAATCAGCCCCGGCATTTCCTCGCCCACCTCTCCACAACGCACCAATCGCATATCACACTCCCTGCTTGTGGCATGACCGGGGTCAGCCACGCCTGATTATCAATGATTTAGAAAAATACAAAACAACGGGTTTCAAGACTTTGCCGTGGTGCCGCATCGGCGGCGGAATTCGGATCATCAAAAGCGGTATGGATGGTAAAACGGTTACAGCCATCGGTTGCCGAATCATAGGTTTTGATCAACACCGCTTCATCACTGGTCATGCCGGGATAATAATACCAGCGATGCGCCGCGTTGAACCGCGCCATTTGCAGCTCGCCGACACGGTCTTTCGACACCCGTTTGACCGCCACCAGATCATCCGCAGCCAGCGTTGTTGAATCACAAAATGCCAGCGGCATTGTTTCAACCGTGCCAGCAATTGACCGCCACAGATTTATAATGGCAAAGCGGCCGCGTAATAACTGCTCGGCCTCGTCAGGCAACAGCGTCCGCAATCGCTGCTCGGCCGACCATTCGGTATAGTCATTATGGATAACCGATGACGGTTCCCGCGATTTCACCTGACGCCGCAAATTGTCGGTTGCTGCCCGCCGGGTATGGTCGAACACATCGACCCGCTTCGCGCCGGTAACCTGTTTTATCAGCGCCATAACTTCGGCTTCATAAATCGCCTTCAGCTGTGCATCATCGTAAAAATCAGTCACCGCAGATGTCTGTCCGACAAGCGTAAAACCAGCACCATCGAGGTCAAATCCAGCAGCCGCATCCCGCGCATCATTGATCTGCACCTGTCGTGGGTCAAACTGTCCATCATGCGTGGCTGCCGCACCGCCAGCCTCTGATGCATGATAGGCCGCACGATCGCCATCATCCTGAATATATTGGATTGTTGCTGTAACGCTCGCCATGGGCCTGCCCCCCTTTAACACGTGATAGGTAATAGGTGGATAAGTGATCTGGATGGGCGTTAATCGGCAGCGTTTAACCGCCGTTCCAACCAGCGCACACCAGCCGATACGATCAGAATAACCACCAAATATTCTAACACCAGAACCGTGTAAATTTCCAGTGGCCGGTATTCGGTGACCACCAGTTCATTCGCCCGGCGGGTCAGCTCCTGCATGCCAATCACCGACACCAATGATGACATTTTCAGCATATAGACAAGCTGGTTTCCAAGTGCAGGCAAAATCCGTTTGATGGCTTGTGGTAAAATGACAAATCGCATGGTGTCGCGGTAATTCAGCGAGATTGATGTTGCCGCTTCATATTGGCCGCGATTGATCGACTGGATACCGGCGCGGAATATTTCCGCCTGAAACGCGCTGTCAGAAATGGCCAGCGCCAAAACCCCGGCCCAAAACACCGAAATCGAAATGCCGGCAACTTGTGGCAGGCCATAATACACCCACAGTATCAGCACCAAAATCGGCACCGCCCGCACCATTTCAACATAGACCCGGTTAATCGAGCGCGGCACCCGCTTTGATGATAACCCCGGCAGCGCAATCAGCAGCCCGACAATGATCGAAATACAGATCGCGGTGACCGACAGCGCGATGGTGTAATACAGACCATCAATCAGGAATTTTAAATTGCGTTGCCCCGCCGGCGTTGTCGGATTGACCACATACCAGCCCCAGTTCTGGCTGCAGCCGCCAAGTGGCAGCAGCACAGCTAATGCCACACTCAAAGGCACCACACGTTGCCATATCAGATGTAGTTTCTGCGTCACATATTGCATGAACCGCCCCATTAATGCCGCAAAATCTGGCTGAGAAATAATTTACACCGCGCGGTTTCCGGCGCTGCGAAAAAGCGACGGGGTGGTGCCATTTCAACAATCCTGCCATGATCCATAAACAGCATCATATCGGCGACCTGTCTGGCAAATCCCATTTCATGTGTCACACAAATCATCGTCATGCCAGCCTCTGCCAGCTCGGTAATGACATCAAGAACCTCGGCAATCATTTCCGGATCAAGGGCTGATGTTGGCTCGTCAAACAGCATCAATTTTGGTTTCATACATAACGCGCGCGCAATCGCCACACGCTGTTGCTGGCCACCGGATAATTGCGATGGATATTTCGCGCTTTGTTCCGGTATGCGCACACGTTCGAGATAATGCATCGCCAAATCCGCCGCCTCGGCAGCCGGCAAGCCGCGGGCGCGGATCGGCCCCAAGGTCAGATTTTGCAGGATGGTCAGATGCGGGAACAGGTTAAATTGCTGGAACACCATACCCACATTATCGCGGATGGCGGCCTGTCCCGCCGCCCCGTCTCGCACATCGACCCCGTCAATATAGATCTGCCCGTGCTGGTGTTGCTCTAGCTGATTCACACAGCGTATCAGCGTCGATTTACCCGACCCGGAGGGGCCGCAAATGACCAGCTTCTGGCCCAGCGACACATCAAGCGACACCGCATCCAAGGCGCAAAAATCGGCGAAATATTTTGATACATTTTTCAGCGATAGAAACGGCGGCGCTGGCATGGCTGTCATCCAAAAATCTACCTGTGTAATCACAATTCGCGCAGTAATGTGACGCGTGATGATCAGTCCTAGCCGATTTCAGCGCAGGCGCATACCCCCCGATTTTGAAAACACCGCCGCAAAAACTCTACCGGATGGGTTGTTTTTTTCCGCATAACACTTACTTACTGACGGGTAAGCAACCCCGTTTTTGGCAAATATCGACCGGAGAATTATTGATGAAATTTATTACAGCCTTTGCAACCTGCCTGATGGTTATGTTTTCCACAGCATCTGCACATGCGAACAGTGCCTTGCAGGATATCCTGTCGAGTGGGGTGCTGAAAGTTGGCACCACGGGTGACTGGAACCCGATGACCATGAAAGACACCGCCACCAATAGCTATACCGGCTATGATATTGACGTGATGACCGAGCTTGCCAAAGACCTTGATGTGAAGCTTGAATTCGTTCCAACCGATTGGAAAACACTGGTAAGCGGCGTGACATCCGGCAAATACCATATGACCGGATCAGCCTCAATTTCGCCAGCCCGTGCCAAAGCCGCCGGCTATTCAAACAGCTATTTTTCACTGGCGACTGTGCCGCTGACGCTGAAGAAAAATGCCGACAAATTCACTGATTGGGCAGATCTGGACAAATCTTCCGTCACCGTCGCAGCAACGCTTGGCACGACGCAGGAAAAGCAGGTCAAACAGTTTTTCCCGAACGCCCAATATAAAATTGTCGAAGCCCCGGCGCGTGATTTTCAGGAAGTCCTCGCCGGACGTGCCGATGCCCATATCACGTCAAATGTAGAGGCCTACAAGCTTGTCGCCAAATACCCGGAGATGATGATTGTACCGGTATCAGCGCCAAAAGCACCAACACCGATCGCGATGCTGTTGCCACAAGGTGATCAGGTCTGGATCAATTATGTGAATACATGGATCGCGCTGAAGACCGAACGCGGCTTTTTTGCCGAGCTTGGCCGCAAATGGCAGTTATCTAACTAACGCCAGAGTTCAATAAGGCGTAGCAGAAACACCAAAATGGTATAGAAAGGGAGATCATCGCATCTCCCTTTTTTATGCGACATGTATGTGTGTTTTCGAGGATCATGCCATGCTGACACTTTATGATTTGCCAATCAGCAGTTACGGCTGCAAGACCCGCATTCTGCTCCGGCATAAAAACTTATCCTGGCACAGTGTTGCCCCACCAGATGGCTATGGCAGTGCGGCCTATTGCCAGATTGTGCCAGCGGGTACAATCCCGGCGCTTGATGATAACGGTTTCATCATTTGTGACTCCGAGGCCATTGCCGAATATATTAACGAGATACAGCCAGCCCCGGCGATGCTGCCGGCAGAGACGCGCGCACGT
>Ga0255753_1002245_pt1 | contig 21679 bp, 22 predicted proteins | sample 041ome_10_FD_179953 | JGI IMG/M metagenome (GOLD analysis project Ga0255753, IMG submission 179953) | Coastal salt marsh microbial communities from the Groves Creek Marsh, Skidaway Island, Georgia - 041412US metaG (version 2) | ecosystem: Environmental > Aquatic > Marine > Intertidal zone > Salt... | reverse complement strand
AACCGGCCGGTGAGTACATGCCTAGGCACCATGTGTGAGGTGACCCAGTTTTGCCCCGAGCCGCTGGCCAGTAATTCAAGCACCTGCGGCATGGCCAAGCCCGCGTGCTTGGCTGCCAGCAACGATTCACTTGCCAGCAGCAGGTTGCCAATGTAGAGCAAGTTGTTGTGTACCTTGAGCGCCTGGGCCAAGCCAACCGTGTCACCTACATGAACCCATTGCGAGGCGTAGCTTTGCAACACCGGCTTGGCGCGACGCCCTGCCGCGTTGCTTCCCGCGGTGATCACGCTAAGCGTGCCGTTGGCCACGCGTGCCGGCCCGCCGGTCATGGGGGCGTCTAAGGTGTCGATGCCGCGCTTGGCGAGTTCCGCCGCCAAGTGCGCCGCCGTGGGCGCGCCGGTGGTACCCACATGCAGGTACAACCGAACCGCTTGACCGTGGCACAACCCGTGGCGCCCAAGCACCGCGCGGCGGTAGGCGGCCAATGTGGGCAGGCAGCCAATCACCACGCTGGCGGCGTCCGCCGCCTGCCGCGCGCTGCTGGCGCGGTGGATGGCGCGTGGCAAAGCCTGCACCGCGGTGTCGTGGGTGTCGTACACCCACACCGTGTGACCTGCGCGCAGCAACCGACGCGCCATGGGTTGACCCATGGCGCCGGCGCCCAGCACCGCAACCACCAAGCCCGAGGAGCGTGTAACCATGCGGCCAGCGTAGTGGGATTGGCCGGTGGTGGGTGTCGCGCTGTTGCCAGCGGAGGCGAACAAAACCCCCTAGCATCGTGCGCTTATTACGGCTCAGATGAGCCTTCCACAGGAGAAACGGCATGGCGCAGGCGCTTGGTTTTGTTGGCATTGGTCACATGGGGTTGCCCATGGCCACTAGGTTGCTTGAAGCAGGGCACTCGCTGTTGATTTACGACGCGCGCCCCGAAGCCATGGCGCCGCTGGTGGCGCGTGGTGCGCGTGCGGCCGAGTCGGCGTTGGCGGTGGCCAACGAAGCGTCAACGGTGCTGATTTCTTTGCCCACGCCCGATGTGGTGCAGCGCGTGGTTTTGGGTGAGGGGGGCTTGGCGCACGGCAGCGCCGTGCGCACCTTGGTGGACTTATCCACCACCGGCGCCACCATGGCGCAACAAGTGCATGCCGGTGCCGCTGAACTGGGCAAGACGCTGGTTGACTCGCCCGTCTCCGGTGGGGTGGGCGGCGCCGTTAAAGGCACGTTGGCGGTGATGGTGTCGTGCCCGCGTGCGCTGTACGACGAGCTTGCGCCCATGCTCAGCGCCATTGGCAAGCCGTTTTTTATTGGTGAGCGCGCGGGCATGGCGCAAACCATGAAGCTGTGCAACAACCTGTTGTCGGCCGCGGCCATGGCCGCCACCGCTGAGGCGGTGGGCATGGGGGTTAAGGCCGGACTGGACGCGGCGGTCATGATCGACGTGATCAACGCCGGCAGCGGCCGCAGCACGGCCTCGACCGACAAGTTCCCGCGTGCCGTGCTGACGCGCAGCTTTGACTACGGCTTTGCCACGGCGTTGATGTACAAAGATGTGCGCCTTTGCGTGCAAGAGGCCAAAACCTTAGGGGTGCCGATGCCGGTGGCCGAGCAGGTCCACCACGTGTGGCAACGTGCCAACGACGAGCTTGGTGGAGACAAAGATTTCACCACCGTGGTGCAGTTAACCGAGCAAGCCATTGGCGAGCCCATGCAACCGCGTCAAGCATGACCGTGCGCCTGCGCGCCGATGTGACGGTGGCGGCGGCTTGCGCCAATGAACTGGGCGAGGGGCCGCTGTGGGACGCCACCCGTGGCGCGCTGTGGTGGGTGGATATTTCGCGCGCCACCTTGTGGTGCTTAACAGGGCAACAAGCGCAACACTGGGTGCTGCCTTCCATGCCCGCTTGTTTGGGGCTGCACGACAGTGGAAAACTGTGGGTGGTGGGGCGGCGCGATGCCGGTTGGTTTGACCCGAGCGATGGCCAATGGACAGCGGCACCGCCACAAGGCATTGATTGGTCGGTGATGCGCTTTAACGACGGCCGAGCGGACGCAGCCGGACGCTTTTGGGCCGGCACCATGGACCGGCGCATGCAAAACCCAGTGGGTGGTTTGTACCAAACGGGCGACGGCGTTCAGTGGCAACAACACGACAGCGGGGTGACGTTGGCCAATGGTTTGGGGTGGAGCCCCGACCAGCGCACCATGTACTTTACCGACACGCCGGCGCGCCGCATCGTTGCCTATCCCTTTGATGTAACCGATGGCGTGATTGGCGCCGGGCGGACGCTGGTGCACGGCGGCGAGGGCGAGTTGGCCCCCGATGGCTTGGCCGTTGACGCCGACGGTGGCATATGGAGCGCGCAGTTTGGACTGGGGTGCTTGCATCGTTACACGTCCAGTGGGCAACTGGACCAAGTGATTGAGCTGCCGGTGTCGCGGCCGACGTCGGTGGCGTTTGGCGGCGCCGACTTGCGTTCGCTGTACATCACCACCGCCACCCTGGGCTTAACCGAAGCCGAGCGTGCGGCTGAGCCCCTGGCTGGGCATATGTTGGTTTGGAGCGCCGAGGTGAGCGGACAGCCCGAGCACGCGGTGCGATTTTCTTAAATGGTGTCATTACACAAGGAGTGCATGCAATGGGTTCGCCAATGTTTGAAGCAGGTTTGAAAGTTCGCAAAGAAGTGCTGGGCGCGGAGTATGTTGAGCAGTCGTTTGCCAGCGCCGACGATTTCAACCGCCCGTTCCAAGAATTTGTCACCGAGTATTGCTGGGGTGGCGTGTGGACACGCCCCGGGCTGGATCGTCGCACGCGCAGCTTCTTAAATTTGGGCATGCTTGCCGCGCTTAATCGGCCGCACGAAATCAAGCTGCATTTGCGTGGTGCCATCAACAACGGCTTAACCAAAGACGAAATCGCCGAGGTGTTTTTGCAAGTGGCGATTTATTGCGGTGTGCCCGCCGCACTCGATGCGATTCGAGTGGCGCGAGAAGTCTTTAAGGAAATGGGCGTCTAGCCCCGGCGCCTTAAGATGCCAACGCCGCTGCCCCAAGCCGCCGTGGTGGGGGTGGGAACCACCCGCTATGGCGTGCTGTCGGAGTACGACGCCTACGACCTGGGGCAGTGGGCGCTTAAGCAAGCCCTGGACGAGGCGGGCTTGACCCCCGCCGACATCGACGGGCTCATTCTGAGCCGGGTACCCGACTATCAGCGCTTTGCCGAACTCGGTCGGCTGGACCCGCACTACACGCTGACCACCCCGGGCCATGGACGTTTTGCCGGCATTTGCATACAAACCGCGGTGGCGGTGCTGCAGGCCGGGCTGGCGCGCACCGTGGCGGTGGTGTATGGCAACAACGGCCGCTCCGCCGGCGACCGCTACGGCGGCGACACGGACTCTTACGGCAGTGGTGGCGCCGGCATGTGGTTTCCTTACGGCATGACTTCGCCAGGCGCCTTTCATGCCTTGATGTTTCAGCGACACCAAGCGCGCTACGGCACCCGGGTTGAGCAACTGGCGCACATCCCCATGGCGTTTCGCTACCACGCCTCGCTCAACCCTGCGGCTGTGATGCGGCAAACCTTTGACTTGGACGGGTACTTGGCCGCGCGTTACATTTGCGAGCCGCTGCGCTTGCTGGACTACTGCTTGATCAACGATGGCGGCGTGGCGTTGATTCTGACGCTGGCCGATCGCGCCGCTGACTTGCCGCAAAAGCCGGTGTACATAGACGCCATGGCGCAGCGCGCGCAGTTCAGCGACTCAAGCTTTCCACCCGACGATTTTTGGCACGGCGCCATGGCTTCTGCGGCGCAAGCCACCTTTGCGCAAACCGATTTACGGCGCGAAGACATGGACGCGCTGATGGTGTACGACAATTTTTCACCGACGGTGTTGTTTAGCTTGGAGGGCTTTGGTTATTGCCAACCGGGTGAGGGCGGCGCGTTCATCGAAGGCGGGCGTTTGCGCCTGGACGGTGACTTGCCCACCAACACCTCGGGCGGGCATTTGTCTGAAAGCTACATGCAGGGCTGGGCGCTGAATGTTGAGGCGGTGCGCCAAATTCGTGGCCAGTGCGAGCAGCGGCAGGTGGCCGGGGCGCAGCACGTGCACTACATGGCGGCGGCGCCGGTGATGACCTCATTGATTTACAGCGGTCAGCGACGCACATCATGAACGACTACGCCAAGCCCCTGCCGCAGATCGACCCAAGGCAAGCGCCGTTTTGGCAAGGCTTGCGCGAGCGACAAATCCTGCTGCCCACGTGCAGTGACTGTGCCAAGGCGCGTTTTCCGGCTACACGCTTTTGTGGATACTGCTGGAGCGAGGCCATGCAATGGGTGCCGGTTGCGGGTGGCGCCACGCTGCAGGCGTACGCCACGTTCCACAAGGCTTACTGGGCCGGCTTTGCCGCCGACGTGCCGTACCAGGTGATTCAGGTGCGGCTGGACGCGGGTGTGAGTTTGTTCTCGAACAGGGTGGGGCCATGGTCGCCGCGGGTGCAACTGGGCGCGCGCCTTAAGCCGTACTTTGACGACGTGACACCATCGGTGACGTTGCTTAAATTCAGCCTTGACGAGGACCAGCCATGAAAGCGGTGTTGGTGCAAGCCCCGGGCGGACTTGAGGCGCTGCGCTACCTTGACGTGCCCGACCCTGAGCCTGCGCCGCACGAGGTGGTGGTCAAGGTGCACCGCTGCGGTGTGTGCTACCACGATGTGGTGGTGCGTAACGGCACTTTGCGCGCGGGGGTGAGCTTGCCTTGTGTGCTGGGACACGAGGTGGCCGGGGAGGTGGTGGCCCTGGGCGCTTCGGCGCGGCAGTTTCGTCTTGGGCAACGCGTGGCCACCACCCAGCGCAGTTACATCTGCGGTGTGTGTCGCTGGTGCCGCAACAACCAAGAGGCGCTGTGTGAGCGCCGGGTGTTCATGGGTGACGTTGGATTGGCAGGCGGTTACGCCGAGTACGTGGCGGTGGCCGAAGACTGTGTGGCTGAAGTGCCCGAGGGTGTGTCTTGGCAGCACGCCGCGGTCGCGGCCTGTGCGTTGGGCACTGTGCTTAACGCGTTGCGCGATACCGGCGCCGTCAAGCCCGGTGAGACCGTGCTGGTAACCGGCGCAGGCGGTGGACTGGGGCTGCATGGCGTGCAAATGGCGCGTTTGGCTGGCGCCCGCGTGATTGCGCAAACGAGCTCGGCCAGCAAGCGTGGGTTGCTGCAAGATCTGGGGGCGCATGAGGTGGTGGTGCACGCCCGGGGTGAGGATTTTTCGCCTCAGGTGCGCGAGTTGACGCAAGGTGCGGGGGTTGATGTGGTGCTCGATACCGTGGGCACGCCGGTGTATCAGCCAACCCGTAAATCACTCGGCGTGGCTGGGCGTTGGTTGTTGGTGGGGCAATTAACGGGCGACTTTGTGCCGTTTAACCCGGCGCAATTGTTTTTGAAAAACCAAAGTATGCTATCAGTAACCAGCACCACCCGTCGTCAGTTGCAAGATGTGCTGCAGTTGATCGCGCGCGCGCAGCTTAAGCCGGTGATTGCCGGTGAATTGCCATTGGCGCAGGCGGCGCAGGCGCACGCCGCACTTGAGGCTGGCAGCACCACTGGTCGGTTGTTGCTCAACCCCATGCTTTGACGCGGTGTCGCCAACGTGCCTTTTTGGCCGGTTGTGTTGGCGAAAACCCTGTTGCCCTGCTACCCCTTGCCTCTTACATTGGGCGGTTGGGACAGCGTTCTGACCTAAAACCAAAGGCGAATGACGGTGATATTTTTTGAGAGCGTTCTGAACACCCTCATAGCAGGGCTCATGATTGGCGCCATCTACGGGCTGATGTGCGTGGGGCTGGCCATGATTTTCGGCTTGATGCGCGTGATCAACTTTGCGCAGGGCGAGTTTTTCATGCTGGGCATGTACGGCACGTTTTATTTGGTTACCTGGCTGGGTATCGGGGGCTTGCTTGGCCCGGCGGTTGCCGCGGTGATTGCCAGTGTGGCGGTTTATGCGCTGGGCGCTCTGATCCACCGCGGGTTGTTGTCTAAGGCCACCGGTATTGCGGTGGCCGGCACCGAAGGCGACGGACACTATCCGCAGCTGATCCTAACCCTGGGCGTGTCGTTGGTGGTGGCCAATGGCGCGTTGATGATTTTTGGCAACATGCCCACTGTTATCAAGTCTGAGTTTTCATCGTCGGCGTGGACACTTGGGCCGTACGGCGGTGATGACGGCATGATGCTGTTCATCAACGAGGCACGCGGCGCCGCGGTCATGATGTCGGTGCTGGTGACATTGGCGGTGTACTACTTTATTTCGCGCACCACCTTAGGCAAAACGCTGCGCGCAGCGGCAGACAACCCCGAGGCTGCGACATACATGGGCATTGACGTGCAGCGCTCGCACCGTATTTCGTTTGCCGTGGGTGCGGCGATCACGGCGGTGGCTGGCGGGCTGGTGGCCACCTACTACCCGTTTCAGCCGTATGTTGGCTTGGAGTTCGTGGTCATCATGTACGCGGGTGTGGTGTTGGGCGGCTTGGGCAGCATCATGGGCGCGTTTTGGGGTGGTTTGATCATTGGTGTGGTGCAGCAAATGTCCACACTGGTGTTGCCCATGCAGTTACAAAACGGAATGATTTTTGTGTTGTTCTTGGCGGTTATTTTGTTCAGGCCGCAAGGCTTGTTCGGCAAAAACGTGGAGCGTGCCTAATGAAAAAACATTTGGACACGCCTGGGATCAAAGCCATCGGCGCGGTGGCGCTGGCTTTTTTGTTTGCCGGCTTTTGGATCGACGATCCCTACATTAAGCAAATCTTTATCAACGTCACCATTTGGGCCATGATGGGTGTGGCATGGAACGTGTTTTCGGGCTACACCGGCTTGGTGTCGTTTGGTCACGCCGCGTTCTTTGGCTTGGGTGTGTACACCGTGGTGATATTGGCCTTGGAATACGACGTGACGCCCTGGATTGGTATGCCGTTGGGCATTCTGGCGGGCGTCATTGCGGGAGCATTGATTGGTTTGCCCACCTTTAGGCTGCGCGGGGTGTATTTCGCACTGGCGATGTTGGCTTATCCATTGACGCTGCTTTACATTTTTGAGTGGCTGGGCTATCAAGAGCCGACCATTCCCATGAAGCGCGAAGACTCGTGGATGTTCATGCAGTTTGAGAACGACTTTTTCATGCTCGTGATCGGCGCGGTGTTGATGTCGGTGGCGGTATGGATTTCGTCGCGCATCCACGCCTCACGCTTTGGCTTGTCGTTGAGCGCGCTCAAGCAAAACGAACTCGCCGCCGAGGGCGTGGGCATCGACACCAAGGCATGGAAGCTGCGTGCCATCATGGTCTCTGGCGGTATCGCCGGAGCGGCTGGTGGTTTTTACGCGATCGTCTTTTTGGTGGCCACACCCAACAGCGCGTTTGGCATGCTCTCGTCTGCGCAGGCCATGATTGTGGCGTTGTTCGGTGGCGTCTCCACGGTGTGGGGGCCGGTGGTTGGCTCCATGATGCTGATTCCGTTGTCGGAGTTGTTTGAAGCCACCATTGGCCACTATTTGTTGGGCACGCGTGGTATTTTGTTGGGTGTGGCCATCGTTGTCATGATGCTTTACGCCCAAGACGGCTTGTTCCCCAAGTTGCGTGAGTGGTTGCTGCGTGGCCGCGACGAAGTCACCAAGCCGTCGTCGGTTGACGCGCCGCCGGCCATGGCCGATCAAGCGCCGCGTGTCATTGGCAGCGATGTGGTGTTAAAGGTCAGCGGCTTATCCAAGTCGTTTGGTGGTCTCAAGGCCGTCTCGGATGTGTCTTTTGAAGTGCGGCAGGGTGAGGTGCTGGGCATCATTGGTCCCAACGGCGCGGGCAAGACCACCATGTTCAACCTGTTAAACGGTTTCATTCGCGCCGATGCGGGTCGGGTTGAATACGGCAACCAAAACTTGGTCGGCATGGCGCCCAACCGGGTGTGTGCGCTGGGCGTGGGCCGTACGTTTCAGGTGGTGCGTCCGTTTCCTCGTATGTCGGTGCTGCACAACGTGGTGGTCGGTGCCTATGTTCGCGAGTCTGATGACAACGCGGCCTTTGAGGCGGCGCGTCAAGCCTTGGCGCGGGTTGGCATGCAGGCCTACGAAGACGTGTTGGCCGGCGGCCTGAACAGCTTGGAGCTGCGCCTCATGGAAATCGCTCGCGTGCTGGCCGGTCAACCCAAGTTGTTGCTGCTCGACGAGACCTTGGCCGGACTCGGCGGTGAAGAGGTTGAGGTGGTGCTGGGGGTGATCAGTCGCTTGGCCAGCGAGGGTCAAACCATTGTCATCATTGAGCACACCATGCAGGCCATGGTGCGCTTGGTGGATCGCTTTGTGGTGCTGGACCACGGCACGGTGTTGGCCTCAGGCAAGCCAGAAGAAGTGACCAAAAACCCGCTGGTGGTCGAGGCCTACCTGGGTAAGAAATGGATGGAAAATGCTCAGCATTAAGGAACTGCACACCTCTTACGGTGGACTCAAGGCGTTAGACAACGTCACCATCAAGATCGAGCCCGGTCAGTTTGTCGCCATCGTAGGTCCCAACGGTGCGGGTAAGACGACGCTTTTTAAGAGCATCTCGGGCACCGTCTCGGCCGAGCGTGGCGACATTCAGTGGCAGGGCCAAAGCATCATGGCGATGCCGCCGGCGCAACGCCCCGAGTTGGGCATCGCGCACGTGCCCGAGGGACGCCAGATGTTTCGCGAATTGACGGTGCTTGAAAACCTGGAGATGGGTGCCCAAACCGCCGAAGCCAAAAGCAATTGGACGCGTAATCTGGACCAGGTGCTGGGCTTGTTTCCGGTATTGGGTGAGCGACGCAACCAATTGGCCGGTACCTTGTCGGGCGGTGAGCAGCAGATGGTGGCGATTGGGCGTGGCTTGATGTCGGCGCCCAAGCTCTTGATGTTGGATGAGCCCTCGATGGGGCTGGCACCCAAAATCACCGACATGATCTTCGAACGCATCGAAGAAATCCACAAAGAAACCGATATCGCCATTTTGCTGGTTGAGCAGCGTGTGGCAGAGGCGCTCGCGTCATGTGATTACGGCTACGTGCTGCAGTCGGGGCGTATCGCGTTAGAGGGTACGCCCGAAGCGTTGATGAAGGACGAAACCGTCAGAAGCGTGTATTTAGGGTTGTAGATTTGTTTAGCCAAAAAAGGAGACTTGACATGGCAAAAGTAATGAAAAGACGCGTGCTGTTGAGCACGGTGGCGGCCTGCGCTGCCATGGCTGCCGGCGTGCAGCCGGTTCAGGCGCAAGCCAAAGAGGTGGAGGTTGCCCTGATCGCGCCGTTGACCGGCCCGTGGGCACGTTCCGGTGACTTGATGCGCAAAGGCGCGGAGATGGCCATTGAGGACATCAACGCCGCCGGTGGTATCAAGGCGCTGGGTGGCGCAAAAATGAAGCTGCACAGCGTGGACGCGGGTGACAAGCCCGAGACCGCACGTAACGCTGCACAGCGCATGATCTCGCAGTATCCCAACTTGGTTGGTGCAACGGGCTCATGGTTGTCATCGTTTACGCTGGCCATTACCGAGGTAACCGAGCGCGAGCAACTGCCCATGCTGACGTTGTCGTTCTCGGGGCAGATCACGGACCGCGGCTTCAAGTACATTTTCCAAACCTCACCCATCGCCAGCTCGATGTCTGAGGGCGGCGCCTCGGCGCTGATTGAATTGGGACGCCGCGCTGGCTCGCCCATCAAGAAGGTGGCCATTGTTTCTGACAACACCGCTGCGCCCATGGGCTTTACCAAGCCCATGCGCGAAGGCGATTTGTTGAAAAAACTCCAGGTAGAGAATGTTTACGACGAGATCTACACGCCGCCGCTCTCTGACGCCAGTGCGCCGGTGCAAAAGCTGCGTCAAACGCGCCCTGACGCCTTGTTCCTGATTCTCACGCCGCTTCAAGATTACAAAATCTTCTTGGACAAGATGGCAGAAATGGGTCTGGGCAAGGGCCGTTTGCCCGCCATGGGCAACAACGGTACGTTGAACTCCCCTGACGTGCTCAACATCATTGGCAAAGAAAAGATCGAAGGCATGATGAACATTTCAGCGAACCACGCTGGAAAGGGCATGGAGAAGCTGATTGCCGAATTCAAGGCACGCAAGGGTGAGCCTTGGATGGGGCAAGACCCGGCTTCGACCTATGGCGACATGTGGATCTTTAAAGAGGCCATGGAGATTTGCAAGTGCTCCGATAAAGTGGGTGTGGCCAACGCCATTCGCAACATGGACACCACCGAAGGGCCAGCCAAGTTCTTCCCAGGTGGCCGTGTGGCATGGGACGAGAAGGGCCGACGCAAAGATGCCAAGTTGGTGATCACGCAGTGGCAAAACGGTGTGCCTGTGGTCGTGGCGCCTGCTGATATTGCATCGGCTGCCCCCATTTGGCCAAAGAAGTAAACGCCTAAGCGCGGCGTGGGGCAAGCACCACTTGCCCAGCGTCGCGCCGGTGTGTATTGCAGATACCTGGCCCTCGGGCCGGGTATTTTTTTGAGAAAGAATTTGCTATGACCCTCTCCCAAACCACAGCGTTGCGCATCCATGGCCACGGTGACCCACAGGTGCTCGCGCTCGAAACGGTACCCTTGCCGCCGGTTGGCGACCACGACGCGTTGGTTGAGCAGCACATCATTGGTGTGAATTACATCGACGTGCAGCACCGCAGCGGTCGTTACCCCATCGCCGAGTTTCCAGCCATTCTTGGGGTTGAGGCCGCCGGGGTGGTACAAGCGGTAGGCGGGCAGGTGCAGGGCCTAAGCGTGGGCGACCAGGTCGCCTATATTCATATTCCGATTGGCGCGTACGTGCACGAGCGGGTGTTGCCGGCCGAGCGCCTGATCAAGGTACCGACACGGTTTGATTTGCCGCTGATAGGTACCACCATCAATCGCGCCCTGACCGCCCAGTATTTGGTGAAAGATTCGTTTGTGGTTCGTCCGGGCTGTACGGTGCTGGTGCATGCGGCCATGGGTGGTGTGGGCCAATTGCTGGTGCAGTGGGCGCGGGCGTTGGGCGCGCGTGTTTTGGGCACCGTTGGCAGCCAAGACAAGGTGGAGCCGGCACGCGCGCTGGGTTGCGACGCGGTGGTGTTGAGCACCGAGGCCGACATGGTGGCTCAGGTGCGCGCACTAACCCAGGGCGAGGGCGTGCACGCGGTGTACGACGGCATTGGCGGCGCCATGTTTGACCAGTCGCTGCATTGCCTGCGACCCTGCGGCACCTTGGTGAGCTTTGGCACGCCAGCGGGGCCGATTCCCCCGCTGGATGTGTTTCGGCTGAACCAAATGGGCTCGCTCTACGTGACCAGTCCCTCGATTTTCACGTTCATTAAAACGCGCGAGGAATTGCAGCGCCGCAGCGACGAGGTGTTTGCAGCGCTGGCCGACGGCACTTTAAAAGTCGCCCCGCCCACGCTGTATCCCTTTGAGCAAGCGGCACAGGCTCATATCGATTTACAAGCACGCCGCACCACCGGCAGCTTGGGGCTGCGGGTGGCGCGTTAGGCGGCGGTGCCCTTAGCTGGTCATGAAGTCCAGCTCGGGCATTAAATAACGCTTGAGCCCGGGGTAGTTTTCAATCATGGGGAAGTGCCCCATGCCCTTCATGATGGTGCAGCGTGAGCCTTTCACAACCTCGGCCACGGCTTCGGTCATGGCCGGGGTGGCTGAGTAGTCGTACTCACCCGTAAGCAGTGAAACCTTGCACACCTTGGTGTCTATGCGCTTAATGGTTTCGCGCGCGTCCCAGTCGAAGCTGTAGTAGTTGACGTCGCCAGCGTAAACGCCGGGCCCGCCTTGGGCGTAGTACCACCAGTTTTCGCGTACCGCTGACTCGGGGCTGTCGGGCGCGCACAAACCCATGGTGTAGCTGGCGCACAGCTCACCGCCGTGCACCGCCGGGTGATGCAAAAAGTCGTTGTACCGACCCGGCGCAAAGGCTGAAGACTCCAGCCCAATAATGCCGCGCAACTCGTTGCCATGGTCGGCCGCCATTTGCAGCACGATGGCCCCGGCCATCGAGCACCCCATCAAAATCGGCTGCTCCAGCTCAAGACTTTGGTAAAAACCGCGCACCACCTCGGCGTAGTGCGCCGTGGTGAGTTTGTACTTTTTGAGCCACCAACCATCGGGCGGGGTCGAGCGGCCGTGGTAGGGCAAATCAAAGGCGATCACGCGAAAGCGCGAGGTTACGTCGGTGTCGTTGAGCAAGTGGCGCCACTGGCGACTGTCGGCGCCCGCGGTGTGCATGCACACCAGCGCGGGCCCCTGTCCGGCCTCTTCAAAGTAAATGCGGTGGGCTTGCCCGCCAATGTTGGTTTGCACGTACCGCCCTTGAATGGGTTCAATGGTTCCCATGATTTATGCCTCCCGCATCAGGTTCATCATGCGCTGCAGCGCGCGCGCGTTTTGCATAGCCACCAAACCGTCGCCTTCAAGCACGAATTCGGGTACCCGCATCAGCATGGCAAAAAAATCGTTGTGCAAAGGTGGCGGTACCGGGCTTAGAAATTTCTTCCAAGTCGCCAGCGGCGCACAAAACCCAAACAACGGCCGACCGTCGATGCGGGGCGCCGGCCTATGGCCAAGCAACTTGCCGCAGCCCACCTGCAGCACGTGGCGCTGGCCGTCCGCCGCGACGCTGAAGGTGGTGGTAAACCAATCGCCAATGGCGGCCATTTCCGCGTCGTGGTTGACGCGTGTTTGGTAACGCTCAAACCAAGGGTCGGATAAAAAATCATGTGTCATCGTTTCAGCCTCCGGTTTAGGTGGTGGGTGCCACATCCAGCCGCGCCACAATGCCTTGCAAGTCGTTGTGTGGTGCGGGGTATTTCTTCATAACCAGCGGGTCGTGCCCAGGGATGACGTGATCCGGTGATGACGCCAAGGCGTAGGCTTTGTGGTATCCCTCAATCATGTCGCCCACGTTGTACACCACAGGAAAAGGACGCTCATCTTCCATATTGGCGTAAAAGTGGCTGGCGTCTGAGGCCAGTACTACCCAACCCCGTGCGGTATGAACCCGCACCACCTGCAGGCCAGCGGTGTGTCCGCCCAAGTGATGCACGCTGATGCCCGGCGCGATTTCTTCGGCGCCATCGTGAAACACCACGCGATCGGTGTACAAGCGCTCAACCATGGCCACCACGTCGCCCAGACTAAAGGGGTAGCGCATGGTGCGATGGCACATGCAACGGCTGGTGGCGTATTGCATCTCCTTGTCTTGCAAGTGGTAGCGCGCGCCCTGAAACAGGTGCGAATTGCCGCAGTGGTCGTAGTGCATGTGGGTGATGATCACGTCAGACACGCTGTCGGCCTGCACCCCAAGCAGCTTAAGCCCCTCACTTGGGCAGCGCAAAAAGCGCCGACCGCGCTCGGCCGCGCCTTGAGCCGAGAACCCCGTGTCTACCACCCAATGGCGGTTGGCCCCTTTAATTAACCACACGTAATAGTCCAGTGGCATGGGCACTTCGTGCGCGTCTCCGCCAATGAAGTTGGCACCGCTCATGCGGTCATGCTCGGCGTATTTGATGGCGTAAATCTCGTAGTTTTCCACGGTGTCTCCTGTTGGCTAACGGTTTGAATTCACCTGGGCAAAAAGCTCAGGGAGTTGATTTTTTTTCACTTTGCCGGTGGTGGTCAGCGGCAGCTGCGCATCGCTGACCCACACCACATGCTGCGGTTGCTTATAGCGTGCCAGTCGGGTTTGGCAATGGCGTTGCACCGATTCGGTATCCGGTGTGGCACCGGCACGCGCCACCAGCACCGCGCCCAGCACATGGTCATCGCCACGCGGCAGACCCGTGCAGTAAGCCGCCAGCACCAAAGGATGCTGCAACAGCACCTCTTCAACCTCCACCGGCGCCACGTTCATGCCGTCAACTTTGACCATTTCCTTGAGTCGGCCACGAAAATACAAGAAGCCTTCATGGTCAAGCCAGCCCAAGTCACCGGTGCGAAAAAAACCATCTTGATCAAAGGCTGCACGCGTCGCTTCGGGGTCGTTGTGGTAGCGCTTGAAGACGTAGCCTTTGACGCGAATTTCACCCACCTCGTCGGGCGCACAAAGCGTTTCGGTTTCGGCGTTCACAATGCGCACCGAAACGCCTTCAAGCGCCCGTCCAACACTGGTTAATCGCTTGCTTAGCGGCTCTGAGGCGTCGGTGACGTTGCAGTTGCCATAGGTTTCGGTAAGACCGTAGATGTTGCATATTTCTCGGCAGCCGGCATCAACCAGGCGCTGAATTTGCTCCGGGCTGCCAATGGTGGCGCCACCGCGTAGCGTGGCCAACCGTGCCGGGTGGTAACCCGGTGCATCAAACAGCGCTTGGGCCATGTTGGGGGTGCCGTAAAACAAGGTGCAGCGCTCGCGTTCAATAAGCGTCAGCGCGGCCTCGGCGTCAAAGTGTGGCTGCAACACCAAGCAGCCGCCGCGCGTGAACATGTTGAACAACGCGTTTTCGCAGCCCAAACCCCAAAACAACGACACCGCCAGCCAAAGCCGGTCGTTGCTGCCGTTGTGTTGCCGTGCGCCGATTTGCCACATGTTGGCAATCAGCGCGTCGTGCTGCAGCACCACCCCTTTGGGTAACGAGGTCGACCCCGAGGTGTAGAGCAAAAAACTATCGTCCGTTGGCTGCACCGCGGCCTTGGCTGCAGCCAACCGCTGGTCCGAGACGCTGTGGCCTTGCGCCTGCAGGTCTTGCCACGAGAGGTCTGGTACGGCTACGGCGGCGCCCTCGCTGGCCAGCCCAACCCACACCACTTCTTGCAAGTCGGGCAGGCCCTGCGCCTCGGCCCGCAAGCTGGCCACCGATTGCGTGTAGTCGTGGCGTAAAAAACGGGGCTCGGCCAGCAACGTGCGTGTGCCCGAATGACGCAGCACATAACCCAGCTCGGGCGTACTTAACCAGGTGTTGACGCCCACCATGACCGCGCCGATCGCGGTAATGGCAAAAGCCGCCACCACCCATTCGTTGCGGTTGCCCATGCAAATGGCGACGCGATCACCGGCGGTTACCCCGCGTGCCATGAGCCCACGCGCGCAGGCGTCCACCGCCACTTCAAATTCGGCGTAGGTAAGCCGCTGCTGCGCGTCCACCAACACCTCGTGTTGCCCAAAGCGCTGCGCTTGCTCACGAATCAAGTCGGGCAAGGTTTGGCTAACCGGGGGCACCAGGGGCATGGCATCGCTCATTTAACAAACATAACAAACTGATTTTGTGGCCAATGGCCCGCCCTGACAGTCGCGCGCTTGATAGGCAGGATCAGCGCCCTGGCGGCGGTGGCATTACCATGGGGGCCATGCAATCCCATACCTCTGCCGCTGCCTTGGGCCGATTTCGCGTGTTGGACCTGTCCCGGGTGAGGGCTGGGCCAAGTTGTGCGCGGATTTTGGGCGATTTTGGCGCCGATGTGCTGCGTATTGAGCCGCCCGCCGGGGTCGACCCGAACGAGTCCATGTTTGCCGCCAACCGTGACAAAGGGGATTTTCAAAACCTGAACCGTAACAAACGTGCCATGACGCTGAATTTGCGCACCGAGGCCGGGCGCGAGGTGTTGATGCGATTGGTGCGGCACAGCGACGTGGTGATTGAGAACTGGCGTCCTGATGTCAAGCGGCGCTTGGGGCTGGACGATACGGCGTTGCGCGCCGTGAACCCGCGTGTGATTTTGGCCAGCATTGCCGGATTCGGTCAAACCGGCCCTTACGCCAGCCGGCCTGGATTCGATCAAATTGTGCAGGGCATGGGGGGGCTGATGAGTGTCACCGGCCACCCAGGCGGTGGTCCGGTGCGCGCCGGCTTGGCCGTGGCCGACTTAAGCGCCGGCTTGTACGCTGCCATTGGCGTGCTGGTGGCGCTGCTTGAACGTGAGCAGTCGGGGCAGGGGCAGTGGGTGCACAGTTCACTGTTGCACGCCCAAATCGCGATGATGGATTTTCAAGCGGCGCGGTATTTAAACGAAGGGCAGGTGCCGCAGCAAGAGGGCAACAATCACCCCACAAGCTCCCCCATGGGCTTGTTCCAGGCCAGTGACGGCACCTTTAATCTGGGTGTCACCGGCGAGGGCCTGTGGCAGCGTTTGCTGGATGTGTTGCAGCAGCCGGCGGCGCTGGCTGATCCACGCTTTGCCACGGAGGCGCTAAGGGTGCAGCATCGCCAGCCGCTGAACCAAGCGTTGCAAGTCATTTTTGGTGCGCAAACGGTCAGTCATTGGGTCACGCAACTCAATCAGGCTGGCGTGCCCGCGGGCCCGGTGTACGACATGGCGCAAGTGTTTGCCGACCCTCAGGTGCAGCACCTGGGCGTCGCGCAGGCGCTGACGCACACCGACGGCACATCCAAACAGTACGTCACCCAGCCCGTGACGCTTAGCCGCACCCCAGCCAGTGTGCGTCAGCCAGCGCCGGCCTGGGGCGAGCACACCGATGACGTGTTGACCGAGCTGGGTTATTCAACCGATGAAGTGGCGCGCATGCGCGAGCAAGGGGTGGTGTGATGACAGGAACGATTGAACTTGAGCGGCGCGACCACGTGGCCTGGTTGGTGATCAACGACGAGGCCAGGCACAACGCCATGAGTCTGGCAATGTGGCACAGCTTGGCGCAGCACGTGCATGCCCTAGAAGCCGATCCTCAGGTGCGGGTGGTGGTGCTGCGCGGCGCTGGGCACAAAGCTTTTGTCTCCGGCGCCAACATCAGTGAATTCGAGCAAGTCAGAGGCTCGGCCCAGGCCACTGAGGCATACAACGCGGCGGTGGCAGCGGCGCAGTCGGCGCTATCGAATGCGCGCATGCCGGTGATCGCCGCAATCTCTGGCATTTGTTTTGGCGGTGGCATGGGCTTGGCCCTGAGCTGCGATATCCGATACGCCAGCCAAGACGCTCGTTTTCGTATCCCAGCGGCACGCTTGGGCTTGGCCTACGCCTACGACGGCGTGCGTGCCCTGCTGCAACAACTGCGCCCAGCCGATTTGGCTGAGGTGTTGTTTGCCGCGCGCATTTTTTCGGCGGATCAAGCGCAACAGGCTGGCATGGTTAACACCTTGTGCGACGACGTTTTTGCGCACGCCGAGGCCACCGCGCAAGCCATTGCGGGCAACGCGCCGCTGTCGGTGGCGGCGGCCAAGCGCGCCATGCGCGACATTTTGGCGGGTCAGCCCGAAAGCCAAGCCATGCGCGCCATGGCCGAGGCCTGCTTTGACAGCGCCGACTACAAAGAGGGGCGCCTGGCTTTTGCCGAGAAACGCGCACCTGTGTTTCAGGGGCGCTAGCCCGCGGCGTAAGCCCTACAGCTCGACGGTGTCGAACTCGGCGGGCAGGATGATCTCGAGCAACTCGCAGTCATCGGAGTAGTCGAGCACGGTGTGCTTGATGCCGGGTGGCTGCGTCCAGCAGCTGCCCTCGCGCATCACCTGCGTGCCTTGGCCTTCGTATTCGCCCACCATCCAGCCCTTGAGCACGTAAATCATTTGAAAATTGACGGCGTGGTAGTGGCGTTTGGAGACGTCTTTGGGCTTGCACGGTGGGATGAGTTTGATGACATGGGCTTGCACCGCGCCGTTGGTGGCTTTGGCAATGCCCAGGTCGCGGTAGGCGGCGTATTTGCGCAGGCCTTTTTTAAAGTCTTGCGCCTTGTAGTGCGACACCACAAAAGGTTGCTTGGCATCCCACTGCGTGGTGCTTGGGGCTTTTTTGGCGCGGCTAGGCTTGTTGGGGCTGGTTGGCATCTCAGGGCTCCTTGGGTTAGGCCGCGCCTTGCGGGCGCAGCTCGATCAAATCGGGGCAGCAGGGCGGCTCGGTGGTCACGGCGTACAGCACCGCTTTCGCAACGTCTTGCGCGCTCAGTGGCGCAAAGCGACGCGCCGCCAGTGAGGCCAGCACCTCGGGGTGGTCGCTGCTGGCTCGAATGTCGGTATCCACCATGCCCGGGGCTACCTCGGTCACGCGCAGCCCTTGCCCTTGCAATTCCAGCCGCATGGCCCGCGCCATGGCCGAAAGCGCGTGCTTGGTGGCGGCATAGACCGAGGCCATACGGAACACCTCACGCGCGCCGATTGACGTGACAAAAACCAACTGCCCCTGCCCTCGCGCCACCATGTGCCTGGCGATCGCCTGGCTGATACGAAAAGCCGCCAGCACGTTGGTTTGAAACATCCATGCCGTGTCTTCGTCGGTGATTTCAAGCACCGGGGCGTAGCGTAAAACCCCGGCGTTGTTCACAAAGACGTCTACCTGGGCCGCGGCGTTGGCCAAGTCCGCGGCAAACCCGGCGTCGTTGAGGTCGCCTGCCAGTGTTTGAATGCGCCCATCGGCGGCCTCGGTTTGTAGGGTGCTCAGCGCGTCCTCGCGTCGCCCTGTGGCCAGTACCTGGGCGCCGGCTTGGGCCAACGTCAGCGCGGTGGCGCGCCCGATGCCAGCGCTTGCGCCAGTCACGAGAATCCTACGCCCCTCAAGTGGCAGCATGGCTTATCTCCTTAATGTATAAAAAAAATCGTAGCACCACCGCTGCCACATGACCATGGTTTAAGGCGCTCGGGCTGTCACCCATGCGCACCGTTGGTCTCGGGTAACGCGTGGTGTCGCCACAGCAGCATCAGCACCAACAACGCGCCACCGGCGGCCACCGAAAACAGAATGCGCTCCGAGGTGAGATCAATCAGGCGTCCGCCCGCGGCGGCGTTCACGGCTTGGCCGCCAAACAGCGACAGCGCAAACAAACTCACCCCCAGGCCGCGTTGCGGCGACATTTCGGTGGCCTGTACCTGAATTTGGTTGTGCACCATGAACAAGCCATACCCTCCGACCACACAAAACGGAGGCAGCGCCCACCACACCGGCAGCCAGGCCAAAGCCAAAAAGCTCAGCACCTGCATGGCGGTGCCTGCCAACAAGAGGGTAGAGCCCGGCACGCGCGGCAGCACCCACCGCGCGCTGCGTGCATAAATGAGGCCACCCAGGCTGAACAACGCCACCATGGCCCCAGCGCTGCCCACGCTTAAGTTCAGGTTGTGCGTGAGATGACTGGGTAAAAAAGCCGCCGCGCCGTAGGTGAGCGCGCCCTCGGTGGCGCCAATCACCAGCACCCTGCGGGCGCGCGGCAGTCGCCACAAATTGATCATGCTGCGCACGTGCGCACGGGCCGCTTGCCAGGCCGGCGCGCGCGCCACCAAGGGCTCGGGCAGCGCCACGCCACGCCAAAACAAGAGTGCGGCAATGGCGGTAAAACCCAGTGCCAGCAGCGCAAAACTTACCCGCCAGCCGACCCAGCCAATCATCAACCCGCCCAGCCATTGGCCTGCCATCGCGCCCAATACCGTGGCGCTCATCAACCGCGCCAGCGTGGCTTGACGCTCGCGCAGGGCAACGTGGTCGCCAATCCAGGCCAACACCATGGGCACAATCCCGCCCGCGGCAAAGCCGGCCAACATGCGCGAGGCCAGCAGCGCCGGCAACGACGGTGCCACGGCGCACAGCGCGGCGGCCACCGCACAGGCCACGGTGGCCAGGTGAATCACGCGGTACTTGCCAACCCGGTCGGCCACGCCGCCGGCAAACAACTGCATCAGCCCATAGCCCAGCGCGAACGCGCCCAACACCTGCGCCGCACTGCCAACGGAAACTTGAAAATCTTTTACAAAGACGGGCAGCATGGGGTCGCCAATACGCATCGAAAACATGCTGACAAACCCCGCCATGGCCAGCAGCCGCAAAGCGCGGGACAGTGTGTCGGGATTAACCGCAGCAGGGGTGGGGTTCATGCGGAATAAATAAAAAGTAGCTGCCAGCATAGCCCACCCTTGGCGTGGGGGCGTGCGCCTTGGTGACGGGCCCAACCACCGGCCCTGACTACACTTGGCGCTTTGCGCGTCAGCCAATGGGAGCTGCAGTGGCCAATCCTCGTCTACCTTATCGTTTCTCCGACAGCGGCCCCGCCTTAAAGCCTGCGGCCGCGGGTCGGGTGTTGGTTCATTTGGTGGTGAATGTGGAGCATTGGGTGTTCGATGCAGCCATGCCGCGCACCATCATCACGCCACCGCACGGCAAAGAGACCATTCCCGATGTGCCCAACTTCAGCTGGGCCGACTACGGCATGCGCGCCGGTTTGCCGCGTCTGTTGCGCGCCATCACCGAGCGCGGGCTGACCGCCTCCACCAGCATCAACGCCAGCGTGATTGAGGCTTATCCGCAAGCCGCCGAGGCCATGCTCAACGCCGGTTGGGAATTCATTGGGCACGGCGTGCACCAAAAAACGCAAAATACCGCCGGCGATGAGGCCGCGCTGGTGCAGCAGTCGCTGGACATTTTGCAGCGCTTTACTGGGCAGCCCACCCGCGGTTGGCTTAGCCCCGGCTTGCGTGAGACGCATGACACCCCAGACATTCTTAAGGCGCAGGGCGTGCAGTATCTGTGCGATTGGGTGGTGGACGACGTGCCACAGTGGATGCAGACCAAACACGGGGCGCTGCTAAGCGTGCCCTACAACCTTGAGGTCAACGACTCCATCATCTACGCCATTGAAAAGCACGACTCCGAGCAAATGTTCGAGCGTACGGTGCGCACGCTGCGTTTGTTCGAGCGCGAATCCGAGCGCACCCCACGCGTGTTTGCCATTGGGCTGCATCCGCACCTGATTGGGGTGCCGCATCGCTTCGAGTCGTTTGAGCGCATGCTGGACACGCTCATGGCCTCAGATGCGGTGGGCTTTGTGCAAGGCCGCGATATTTACGATTGGTACGCCGCGCAAGTACCTGCTCCCTAAACTTTCTCGGAGTTCGCATGGACACACAACTCAAAGGCCAGCGGGTGCTGGTCACGGGTGGCTCAAAAGGTATTGGCTACCAAATCGCCCTGACCTTTGCGCAAGAAGGTGCGCACCCGATTTTGGTCTCGCGCACCCAGGCCTCGTTGGACGAAGCCGCGCAGCGCATGGAGCAGGCCACCGGCATACGCCCGCAGGTGGTGGCGGCCGATTTGTCTGATCCGGCCGCACCGCAGGCGCTGCTGCAACAAGTGGGTGAGGTGGACGTGCTGGTGAACAACGCCGGGGCCATTCCCGGCGGCGATATTCAACAAGTCGACGACGCCACATGGCGCCGCGCCTGGGACCTTAAAGTTTTTGGCTTCATCCACATGACGCGCGTGTTTTTGCCGGGCATGGAGCAACGCCAGCGCGGCGTGATATTGAACATCATTGGCCAAGCCGGTGCCGCGCCGCGCGCCGACTACATTTGTGGCTCCACCGGCAACGCCGCGCTCATGGCGTTTACTTGCGCCATGGGTGGCGCCAGCGTGCAACATGGTGTGCGCATTTTTGGTATCAACCCCGCACCTACGCGCAGCGATCGCATGGAGAGCCTGATGCGGTTTCAAGCCGAGCAGCGTTTGGGTGATCCTGAGCGCTGGTTTGAACTGACCAAGAACTTGGCTTTTGGTCGACTGATCGAGCCCGACGAGATTGCTAAACTTGCCGTGTTGTGTGCCTCACCGCTTTGCGGATATTTGTCGGGCACCGTCATCAACGTCGATGGTGGCATGCCCTACGCCACCCCCCGATACTGAACCAAACAAGGAAAACTGTGTCAGCCACTGAATCCGACATAACCTACCCCGAGCTGCGCGAAGGGGTGCGCAGCGTGGTGTCTCAATTCGACTCGCGTT
>Ga0255753_1002240_pt1 | contig 21729 bp, 19 predicted proteins | sample 041ome_10_FD_179953 | JGI IMG/M metagenome (GOLD analysis project Ga0255753, IMG submission 179953) | Coastal salt marsh microbial communities from the Groves Creek Marsh, Skidaway Island, Georgia - 041412US metaG (version 2) | ecosystem: Environmental > Aquatic > Marine > Intertidal zone > Salt... | reverse complement strand
ACTTAATTTTTATATATAAATATTTAGGAGAATATTTTATGAACAAACTTAAAATGGCATTGGTGGCTGCCTTAGCATTGCCATCATTCCATGTTTTAGCTGAGGATGCGCCAGAAGCAAAATCTGACTACTCTGTCAGTTATAACATTGGTTTATTTTCTCAATACATCTTTAGGGGTTATACACAGACTCATGGAGATCCAGCATTACAAGGTGGAGTGGATATTGAACACTCATCAGGATTTTATGCAGGCATATGGGGTTCAAATGTATCATGGTTAGATGATTCAGCTGCTTACGATAACGGTGGGTCTCTAGAAATTGATATCTATGCAGGTTATGCGTCTGAGATTGCAGATACCGGGATCTCTTATGATGTAGGTGTCCTTCAATATTTATACCCTGGTGAAGTATCTACTGGGATTGCAAATGCCAACACTACTGAAGTTCACTTAGGCTTAGGCTATGGTTGGTTTGATACTGCTGTTCATGTGGTGACATCCGACGATGCATGGACATGGGGTAAGGTAAGTTCACTTGGAAGTCCGAGCGCAAAAGGTACAGCATATTATGAAATCAATGCTGAAATTCCTGTAGGTGAATTAATTGAGCATAAACTTCTTTCTGGTGTCAGCGGTAATCTTCATTTTGGATACCAAGATTTTCGTGGAAAAAATGCAGTATATGACAACACTGCAGACTCTTATGCGGATTGGAAAGTTGGCCTAAATAAATCCTTTGAAAACGGTATTGATGCGGGTTACTACTACACCGGTACTGATGTTAGAAATGGTGAAGGTTGGTGGGTTGCACGTGATGGTAAGTTCTTAGGTGACTCGGCACACACATTTTACTTAACCAAAAGCTTTTAATTAATATTTAAGGGGAATAACAATGAAATTAGTTACTGCAATTATCAAGCCGTTTAAGCTTGATGAAGTCAGAGAAGCCCTGTCCGATATCGGTGTACAAGGCGTCACCGTGACAGAAGTGAAGGGCTTTGGACGACAAAAGGGTCACACTGAGCTCTATCGTGGCGCTGAATACGTGATCGACTTTTTACCCAAGGTAAAACTCGAAGTCGCAGTGTCAGACAAACTCGAAAAAAAGGTCATCGATGCAATTGAGAAATCGGCGGTCACCGGAAAAATTGGTGACGGTAAAATCTTTGTATCTGATTTAGAAAAAGTCATTCGCATCCGAACCGGTGAATCCGGCGAAGAAGCGTTATAAGGAGATCAGTATGAAAAAAATATTATCTAAATTAGGTGTGGTTGGACTTATCAGCTTATTCCTAATGGGTTTCACAAATATCAGCATGGCTGATACCTTAAGTAACTTCACTGACAATTCTTATCTTGTGGCTGAGATGGACGATGGTGCAACGGATGCTGATGCAGCGGCTGCAGAGGAAGCTGTCGAAGAAGCAACTCTCGATACCGGAGACACGGCATGGATGATTGTCGCGACCATTTTAGTGATTGTCATGGCGATTCCAGGGTTAGCTTTATTCTATGGTGGCTTAGTTAGAGCCAAGAATATGTTATCCGTGCTCATGCAAGTGTTTGTGACCTTCTCACTCATGTCTGTGCTGTGGGTATTTTATGGCTACAGTTTAGCGTTTGGAGATGGTGGGGATTGGAATGCCTATATTGGTGGATTAGGGTCTGTTTTCTTAAATGGCATTACAGCTGATTCCTTATCTGACACGATTCCTGAATTTGTATTCGTGACTTTCCAGCTTACCTTTGCCGCATTAACACCGGCACTTATTGTAGGTGCATTCGCTGAACGAATTAAATTTTCAGCCTTACTCCTCTTTATGCCTTTATGGTTAACCTTAGTGTACCTGCCAATATGCCACATGGTGTGGGGCGGCGGCATGATCGGTGAGTGGGGTGCAGTTGACTTTGCCGGCGGTACAGTGGTTCATATTAATGCAGGGATTGCTGCTCTTGTTGGTGCGATCGTTATTGGTAAACGTGTTGGACTTGGTAAAGTGGCTATGGCTCCTCACAACTTACCCATGACTATGATTGGTGCATCACTGCTCTGGGCAGGCTGGTTCGGCTTTAACGTAGGTAGTGAATTAGCTGCAGATGGAACAGCTGGTCTGGTAATGATTAACACACAAGCCGCTACAGCAGCTGCAGTTTTAGGTTGGTTGGCAATCGAGTGGGCAGCTAAAGGTAAGCCGTCTATGTTAGGTGGCGCATCAGGAGCGATTGCTGGATTGGTTGCTATTACCCCAGCATGTGCTGTTCTTGGTCCTGTAGGTGCAATTGTCCTTGGCTTCATCGCCAGTATCATTAGCTTCTGGGCTTGTAGCTCACTTAAAAATGCGTTTGGTTACGATGACTCCCTCGATGTATTCGGGATCCATGGTGTCGCTGGAATTATTGGCGCGATTGGCCTAGCAATCTTTATGGCTCCTCAATTCGGTGGCGTTGGCTACGATGAAGGATTTACCATGATGAGTCAGTTATGGGTTCAAACCAAATCAGTTCTCTTTACCATTGTTTGGTGTGGTGTGATCAGCTACATCCTTTTCAAAATCGTCGATGCTGTTATTGGTCTACGAGTTTCTGAAGAAGATGAAGTGTCTGGTCTTGATACCTCATCACATGGAGAAACTGCTTACCGCAACTAAGATACTTCTCCTCTCTATAAAAGTAGTCTTAGTGATCCATAAAAGGGTGTATGAAAATACACCCTTTTTTTATTGTTCCTTTTAAAGTTAAGTATAATTCGATAAAACTATATGAATATTTAATTTAAATGTTACGCAATCACAATCCCTATCAAGTTTTTATAAAAGCTTATTTCCTGGGGTTAATTTTTTTCTCGCTATCCAGGCTCATGCTTATTCTTTGGCAAATCGATGCTGTGCTTGCCACCGATCAACTCATGAATATTTTTCTTCAAGGGGTGAGGGTGGACTTGATGCAGCTGGGTTTCATGTTAGTTATTCCCATGCTGCTATTTCCGGTCAATCTAATTCATAAAAACTTATCTTCTTTTTATCAAAATTTCACGCAATATTGGATTGTGATCAGTTTCATCCTCTTGGTGATTATTGAAGCTTGTTCAATCACCTTTATTCATGAGTACAATACCCGTCCAAATATCTTATTCATTGAATACCTTAAATATCCGCGTGAAGTTTTTAAAATGCTATTCAAAGGCTTTACAGTTGACGTCATCGGAGTGGTTTTATTTGTGAGCTTTATGAGTTATTTTATTTTTAAAATTTTTACTAAAAAATATACACCTCAATATAAACCTACCCACTTCTATTTATGGCCCCTCATCCTATTAATAATGTTAATCACCATCCGCTCCTCATTGGGACATCGCCCTGCTAATCCAGCAATGTTTGCTCTCACCGAAAATGCCATGGTCAATTCTCTAGTCCTTAACTCTCCCTACTCCGTCCTCTATGCAGCCTATAGCATGAAGCATGAAGCATCAGCGGCAAAGATTTATGGCAAGATGGAAAAAGAAAAGATCTTTGAATTAACAGGTCAAACCGGACCGGCAGAATACCCCACTGAAAAAATTCTTAATCCAAGCTATAAGGGAAAACCGAAAAATATTGTGATTCTTCTTCAAGAAAGTCTCGGTGCAACCTTTGTTGAGTCCCTTGGAGGAGCACCGGTCACTCCCAATCTTGAACAATTAAAACATGAGGGTATTTGGTTTAATCAACTTTATGCTACGGGAACACGATCAGTGAGGGGAATTGAGGCTGTTGTTTCAGGCTTTCCACCCACGCCGGCGCAGAGCACCGTCAAGCTGCCATTATCACAAACCAATTTCTTTACTCTCGCATCGTTACTTGATAAACAAGATTATGCAACCAGTTTTATTTATGGGGGTGAGGCTCATTTTGATAATATGAGAAATTTTTTTACTGGCAATGGTTTTAAAACAATCATCGAACAAAAAGATTTTGAGAATCCTATATTTAAAGGAAGCTGGGGCGCATCAGATCAAGACTTATATCAAAAAGCCCATCAACAATTCAGTCAATATCATAAAGAAGGCCAGCCATTTTTTAGCTTAGTCTTCACCTCTTCAAATCATGCTCCCTTTGAATTTCCTGAAAATGTTATCCAGCTTTATGAAGAGCCGCAGGCAACAGAAAAAAATGCAGTTAAGTATGCTGACCATGCCTTGGGTGAGTTTATTCACAAAGCCAAACAATCAGACTATTGGCAAGATACAATTTTTCTGATCGTCGCTGATCATGACATCAGGGTCAGAGGGGATCATTTAATCCCCATTAAAAATTTCCACATTCCTGGCTTAATTGTTGGTGGAGGAATTAAACCTCAAGTGGTCAATCAGATTACCAGTCAAATTGACTTACCCATAACCCTCTTATCATTGGCTGGAATTCAAGGGCGTCACCCCATGATCGGTCAAGACATGAGCCAGATCGATAATAATTATCAAGGTCGGGCAATGATGCAATATTATGACAACTTTGCATGGATGGAAAAAGAGCGGTTATATGTTTTACAGCCCAATCAACAAGTGTTTTATGGCAAATATAACTTTGATACCTATGAAATTATTGAAAATAAAAATACCTCAGAAAGTATTGAGAGGCCATTAGCATATGCCATATTGCCCAGCATTTTATACAGTGAACGTTTATATAAATTACCCCCACAATGAAAATGAATGACACTTTAGTGAATTTAAAATACTTAGCCGAATACTTATTTTTTTATTTCAACTCAGGCATCAAGCATCAAGAGTTACCAAACCGCTCTCATCTGGTGCCTGAAGATTTTATTGGCATCAATATTGCCAGCAATGATGAATTAGAAACAGATGACTATATTTTTGATCGCATTCATGAGTTAGGTGTTAAAAATTTAAGAATCTATTTCACTTACACTGATTTTAACAATCACAAATCACGCTTATTAAAAAAATTAAAAGATTTTGATGGCAACCTTATTATAAATATCAGCCCTCCAATCAAAGATGCAAGCTCGATCACCACAGAACATGGTATTTTGGTTTGGAAAAATTTTGTAGAGAAACTGCTCAATGAATTTAAAGAAATCAAATTCATGGTTGAAATTGGTAGCACAATCAATCGACAATCATGGACCCGAATTTCTTATCAGGGATTTTATAAACTCTGGAGTGTTGCATTTAATGTATGTCGAATTAAAAATCGAAAAATCATGGGTCCCAATGTGACCGACTTTGAGCCCTTTGTTAATTTTGGAATTTTAAAAAGTTTACAATCAAAGCATCAACTTCCAGATTTACTATCAAACAATATGTTTGCTGAGAGAACTATCCAGCCTGAACCTTATGATCCTCGTGTTTTTATAAGAAAATTTCCTCAATGTTTTAAATTTGACCTGTATAAAAAATCAGCTGTTTATAAATTTTTGGCTCAAGAATTTAATATCAAGGGCATAATATCGCCCTGCTCTTTTTGGAGTATAAAGCGTATTGGCAGATTAAAAGACCAGCCTGAGCAACAACGTGCAAAATACATAACACGATACTTTGTTATGCTAGCAGCCAAAGGAAATTTTGAGAAAGCCTTCTGGGGTGCTCTGATCTGTCATCGAGAGGGATTAATTCATAATGGGCTTAACGAGCCTGAGTACCCAAAAATTGAACAAGTAACCTTTTATCCTGAGGCTAAAGGGTATGTGTCAAATTATCACATCACCCAATCTTTTAGGGCTCTGCAATTTTTTAATCAAACTGTTCCTGGATCAACATTTATTAAAAGTTACTCAGACAACCCGGCGATTCAAATTTTAGAATTTGAAACCGATACAGAAATATTTCATATAGCTTGGACGCAAAATAATTACATTGCTGATATTCAAAAGTTCTATCATATCAATCAACTCAATACAGCGACATCAAAAGATAAGTATGGAAATAATATAAATCAACCTACATCGATTAATGATGATCCTATTTATTTATTTTGGCCAAAGGAATCACGGCCCAGTCTAATACAAAAACCATTTATTTATCCCCATGCATTTGTAGAACAAAGTAAAGAAAATTTTTATTTTCTGCATGATGAATACTGGTCTGGTATTACCCAGGCAAAAGATATTGAAACTTACAAATTAATTTTAAAATACTGTCATCCTGATATCCTTTTACCTCCAGATAAAGATCAATCCTTACGTAAATCAAGAAATGCGGTGTGGATCAAGGATATTCCAAATTTCGGAAAGGTGGTCATTAAAAAACCAATGTCTATTTATAGGCACAAGAGATTTTTAGATAGGAATCGTCCGAATAAATCCTTAAGAGCTTGGAATGGAACTCATATACTGTTATCCAAGGGGATTAATGCTGCCAAACCCATTGCCGTATTCAACAAGAAGCATGATCCTTCCTCATTAGAAAATTATTATATTTCTTTATTCAAGGAAGGTTATAGTTTTAATGACCTTGCTTTGCATTTTAAAAATGATGCCATTTTTAAAGGTTTTACCATGAGGCAAATTTTTGAGCAATGTGCTGAATTTATCAATAAGATGCATAGCCGCGGTGTATTTTTTAATGATCTTTCTGCTGGAAATATCCTCATGTTGATTGAGAACAATAATTTTCATTTTGAGTTAATTGATACGGGTCGTGTTAAAAACTTCAACAGCAGTTTAAATTATAAAACTCGGAAGACCGAACGCATGAAAGACATTGTTCGCCTCCTCAATAAATTTGATTGGGAAATACGAAATATTTTTTTAAAACATTATTTTTCCCTGAATAATAAAAAACCCAGCTTTTTTACTAAACTTCAATTGGTAAAATATGATGTATTTGTTAACAGCAAACGTTTACGAAAAAAAATATTAAAAAAACTATCATGAAAATCATGAGGTTCAATTCATCGATTTCAATATCAGAATAAATACAAATGAAAGTAAAGTATGTTTACTGCTTAGGCAGAATCTATACGAAAGGAGATCTCATTATGTGGACAACACCTGCTGCAACTGAAATGCGTTTCGGTTTTGAAGTAACAATGTACGTATGCAATAAGTAATTATTGTTTACTTAAAAAAAAGGAGCTCATTGCTCCTTTTTTTTATTCAATTTAAATTCTTTGGGGAGTAACACCCAGATATTGCCTTGTTGTTTCATGGCTCCCGCTTTTGCTCCCGCTTCAGGACCAGATCCCCAGTAATAATCTGCTCGAATGGGTCCTCGAATGGCTCCCCCGGTATCTTGAGCAATGACCAGACGATTTAAAGTATCTTTTGAATTGGGAAAGGTGGTTGCCATCAGCACCGGAGCTCCCATGGGAATATATTTACGATCAATGGCAATGGATCGCTCAGCGATGATTGGGACCCCTTGGGCACCAATGGGTCCTGCTAAACCACTCTCTAGCTCCCTAAAAAAAACAAAGCTTGGATTTTTATCCAAGAAAGCTTTTAATTTTTTCTTATTTTTATTAGCCCATGCTTTAATGCTTTGCATTGATGCTGTGTCTTTTGTTAATTCTCCAGCATTAATTAAGGCTCTTCCCATAGATCGATAAGGGTGACCGTTTTGATCTGCATAACCAATTGGAATTTTGCTACCGTCTTCTAACTCAATAATTCCCGAACCTTGAATTTCAAGAAAGAAAGCCTCTACAGCATTATCCACCCAAAATAATTCGTTACCCTTCAATAAATTCTCATTTGATGAAATCTCCTCTCTGGAGAAATAAGGTAATAATTTATTTCCCTCAACTTTTCCCCGAAGTCTTTTAAACTTCATTTCAGGATAAAGTTCAGATAGATCTACAGTAATCAAATCAACGGGAGTTTTGTAGATGGGTGTTGAATATTTTTTGGAAGGTGTACGACTCCCTTTGAGGATCGGTTGATAATATCCAGTTATTAAACCCGTATCAGCTCCATCATCCTTCCATGACTTATAAAGGGTAAAGTGTGTTTTCAGATAATTTTGAATCTCTTCGCTTGACGCTGACCCCAATGAATTAGCTGCGCTACATGCTTTTTTCCAGGGTTTTTGATGAATCAGTGTTGTGCAACTATTTATCCATGCAGGCCATGCTGCCGAGAGATCGTCTTGATTTAGAATAAACTCTACTTCATACCACCCAGACTCGCGAAGCTGGCTATAGGGTATAAAGTTTTCATTATCTTTATCAATTTCTTTAACTTCAACAACATTACATTCTTGGGTTTTTTCTTCTATTTTAGTTTTTGCCTCTGGTTGATCCTCACACTTGCAATCTTCCATATTCATTTTATTGGGGGCACAGCCCGCCAATAAAAAAAGAGTCAAACAAAATAAACCGAGCCAAATTTTTTTCAATGTAAATTCCTTGGCATGATTAAATGAAACTTTGGAATTTCTGCATCAAACCTTTCTCCGTATTCAGTTTCCATGGAGTAGATCCCATACATATGGCCCACAGGAGTATCAATTTCTGTTGCACTCGTGTAAGTGTAATCCTCCCCTGAGTAGATGATTGGTTGCTCGCCGACGACTCCGATACCTTCAATACTTTTCTCCGCTCCATTGGAATTTACAATCTTCCAATGCCGAGATAAAAGCTGGACATTAATGGCTGATTGATTTTTTATTGTTACCGCATAAGCAAAAAAATATTTATTATCCTCATCGGAAGAGTGGGATGGAACATATTCAGTTTCGATACTGATGGCAATTTTTTTGATTAACTCATCATCCATATTATTTAATTAGTCCTGAGGTCGGTGAGCTTGGGGATGCTTGATATAGTTTTTTATTCATTCTTCCAGACAGATATGCTTCACGTCCAGCCTCTATGGCTTTTTTCATGGCACCCGCCATCATCACCGGCTTTTGCGCCTCTGCGATAGCCGTGTTCATTAAGACGCCATCACACCCAAGCTCCATGGCAATGGCTGCGTCTGATGCAGTTCCGACTCCAGCATCTACAATCACTGGAACAGATGAATTTTTTATGATGATGTCCAGATTCCATGGATTTAATATGCCCATCCCAGAACCTATTAAGGAGGCTAGGGGCATAATGGCTACACAGCCAACATCCTCTAACATTTTCGCGACGATTGGATCATCTGATGTATACACCATAACCTCAAATCCATCTTTAACTAGCGTTTTCGCTGCTTCCACTGTTTCAATCACATTCGGATATAAAGTTTCCTTGTCTCCCAGCACTTCAAGCTTGACTAAATTATGGCCATCTAATAATTCTCGAGCCAATCTTAAAGTTCGGACAGAGTCATCTGCATTAAAGCAGCCCGCTGTGTTGGGCAAATAAGTAAATTCGGATGGTGGCAGGAAATCAAGCAAGCTCGGTTCATTTGCATCTTGGCCAATGTTTGTTCTTCTTATTGCCACAGTCACAATTTCTGCCCCTGATTCAACGATGGCCTGTCTAGTCTCGTTAAAGTCTTTATATTTTCCAGTCCCTACAAGCAATCTCGATTTAAAAGATCTCGATCCAATTGTTAGTGCATCATTTTGATTAACCGCCACCGACTGCTCCCACAATTTCAAATTTATCTCCCTCTTTCACATATTTCTCTTTAATTTCACTCTTTGGAACAATATGACCATTACATTCAATCGCATATTTTTTATTTTCAATGCCTGCTTCCACAATCAAATCAAAAACCGTTAAATTATTTTGATCATATGATTTCATTTCACCATTAATAAAAATTTTCATTTTTCTATTCTTAAAAACTATCTAAAGTTGCGAGAAAAAAATCGATACGTCATTTGGTAACATAAAGTCGCTAATTCAGCATCATATCGATCGCCCTCATCCCTCATGAATGCATGTTGGGCATTAAACTCATGCCACTCAAATTTTATGTCTGTCGCTAATAATTTTTGACGAATTTCAGATAGGGCTTCAGGTGGGACATGGTTATCTTGTTTACCCCAAATCATCAAGAGCTCCCCTTTAATATCTGCCAGTCTATCCATGCTGTGTTGGCCCGGTTGATTGGGAATAATTTGTGTATGTAAGTCGGTCGCATAAAAACACGCTGTCGCTTTAATATTTGGATTCAGTGCTGCACGGAAGGCTAAATGACCCCCAATGCAGTAGCCCATGGCGCCAAAATTTCCATTATGCCAACTTTGTTGTTTTGCCCAATCAATCATCGCCTGATTATCAGCGTCATAGGATTGAACATCTTTAGCAGATTTATCCGCATTTCCTTTTTCTCGACCTGCATCATCATAGCCCAGTACGGTACCAATTGGATTCAGCTCATGAAACACTTCAGGGACAAGAACGTTATACCCATGACTGGCCACAATTTGTGCTGCCCGTAATATCGGTCCCGTTTGTTGAAAAATTTCTGAGTAAAAAAGAATGGTTGGGTATTTACCTTCTTCAACAGGCTGATGAATATAAGTTCGCATTTCACCAGTGGGTGTTTTAAGATCGATAAAATCTGATTTAATTAACATACATTTCCTTAATAATCTGAGCTTCGCCCTGTGGCGTAATTATCAGGCAAATCATTTTGCCATCGATTACATTTTTCACATTGATGATCTTCCATGGTTGGACAAAATCTCAGCTGTTTGTGATCACAAAATTTACATGCCGTATCTTTGTGTTTTTTATTAATTTCATTTGCAACTTTGGAGCTTCCTAGACCGTATTTATTATCCACGACTGATCCTTCACGAAATAACAAAATTACTATTAAGTTACTCTATGTTGTGGTTCTTATCAAGAGTACTATTTTAAAGGGGCTAGGTTACAGTTTGAAAAAGAAAACTCTTCAAGTTCTGGTTTTTTGGGCTTAATATTAGCCGTCAAATTATCTACAACTAATGTAATTAATTCGTTTTCATACATCCCTGGATCAGTTTGAATTAAACGATATTCTTTATTTTTAAAAATAATCCATTTATCTTTTTTCTGTTTTTCGGAGTTTATGTCTTTTAAAAAGAATTGTTTATTTAGATCACATTGATAACGCTCAGCATCTTTAGGAGTTGTATCTAACTCATAGTAATCGGTCGAGAGGACTCGTCCAATTTTTTCAGTATCTAGGTAAGAACAGCCTTGAATAAAAACTAAAATCAGTAATACATTAATTTTTATTAAACTCTTGTATTTCACTATCTAATTCCATAAACAAATTTGCATGATACTCGGATTCTACCTGATTTCCCTCGTCCTGGTAGATCTTTGATAGGAGCTGATGCGCCATCGAGTGTTTACTTTTTTGATTAATAACTTTCATTAATAATTTTTTTGCTTCATCTTTCTGGTTTAAATGATAGAAGCTTTTAGCTAGATAATAATTTGCCTCCAACACATTTTCTTTTGATACCCATTCTTGTGAGAGCTTATTCAACTCACTCCAGTCTTCATCGAGCAAAGGTTTGACTATTCTCATAAAAAAAGGAAGCTGTTCAGGTGGCTCATCCCAAAATGGTGCCGAAGCTTGAGTGGTCACTTTAACCCTTTGACCTTTTTTCAAAAGATCTTTAACCACTTCAACTGGAATTGAATAGTAAAGAGCTCCATGGCCCGGTGTTTTGAATGTCGTGATTCCCAAAAGGCGTCCCTCAATGTCAAATAAACCGCCACCACTTGCACCCAATGAAAACCAGGTTGATGATTGAATAATTTTTTTTCCCTTAAAATCAAACATATCTCGGACTTTTCCCACCGAGGTCACTGGTCTTGTTGCATTTCCCCCATAACTTTTCGCAATGACATCGGTTGCATAATCGACATTGTCCGATGACCCAAGTTGGACCGGATCTAAATCCAGATATTTAAAAGTTAAGATACAGATATCATGGTACCAATCGGCAATTAACTCTTCTGGTGGGTAACTTGTTCCATATTTGGTCACATGAATACCGGTTGCGTTTGCGATCACATGACAATTGGTGACCACATGGTCTTTTGCGATCACTACGCCGGAACCGACGCCATGATTTCCAGCTTGGTTTGCTGCATGGACTTTGACAATGGATCGATTTAAGTTGAACGCTAGCTCTTGTGACAAACCTTTAGCTGAGCTAATTAATGGGAATAATAAAAAAAATAAGATGAGCTTTTTCATAAAAAAATCATTCAAACAATTGTTAATGTGTTCAGATGATTTTCTATAAAGTTAGTTCAAGATTAGCCGCACTTACTTTCACCACAATTGAGGCAAGTTAAACAGCCGTCCATCAGAATTGCTGCTTTTGTTTGACACTTGCCACATAACTGACTGTCTTTTGGAAATCCAGAATCATCAAGCTGGTCCTGATTTTTTTCAAGGTATTCTTTTTTCTTTTCTTCCACTAATTTTTTTTGATGTTCATCTAATTGTTTAGATTTGAGCATACCAATATCAATTAGGTGTTTTTCTAAAACTTCACCAATTTCAGCGACAAGGCTTGGAACGTATTTTCCACCTTTTTTATAATAGCCGCCATTCGGATCAAACACACTTTGAAGTTCTTCAAGAAGAAAAGTCACATCGCCACCTTTTCTAAAGACTGCAGACATAACTCGGGTCAAACCAACAATCCATTGAAAATGATCCATATTTTTTGAATTGATAAAAATTTCAAAAGGTCGAGAGTATTCTTGATCTGTACCCTCATTCATCACTACGTCATTGATGGTTATGTACAAGGCATGCTCAGTCACTGGAGTTTTGACTTTATACGTCGTTCCTCGGATATGATCTGGTCGCTCTAAAGGTTCACCAATTTGTACAACTTCAGCTTTGGCTTGTTCTTTTACATTTTTGTCTACTACAGAATACCCAACAATTTTTTTTTCAATTTTTTTTGCCATAATTTTCTCCTAGAACTTTCCGTAGTATCCCTCTTTAAGTGCATCATATAAATTTGCAGCGGTATGCGTCTCACCATCATACTCAACCTCTTCGTTGCCTTTCAACTCCATGGTTGAGCCATCATCCAACGTAAATTGATAAGTTGTGTTTTCAAGATCTTTTTCCGTCACTAAAACACCCTGAAAAGCTTCAGGGTTAAATCTAAATGTGGTGCATCCTTTCAAACCTTTGTCATACGCGTACATGTATATTTCTTTAAATTCTTCAAAGTCATAATCTGTAGGTACGTTGATTGTTTTAGATATTGAGCTATCAATCCACTTTTGGGCAGCTGCTTGAATATCAACGTGATTTTTAGTTTTGATGGTTGACGAGTCAATAAAATACTCTGGTAACTTTTCATCATCCTTATCTGAAAAAGGCATTGCCTTGGAATTGATTAAAGTCCTGTAGGCTAAAAGTTCGTAAGAAAAAACATCGACTTTTTCTTTTGATTTTTTTCCTTCACGAATCACATTTCGACTGTAGTGATGAGCAAAAGAGGGCTCAATACCGTTACTAGCATTGTTGGCTAAAGATAAGGATATCGTTCCTGTCGGAGCGATTGAGCTATGATGACTGAATCGAACACCACTTTCTGCAATTTTATCTCTCAGATCTTGAGGAAACTGCTGCATATATTTACTGTATTTTCCTAAAAGAACTTTACCAGCTACTTTGTCACCCACCTTAATCCCATCAGACTTCATTTCAGGACGCATTTGTAACATTTCCTCAGTTATTTCAAATAACTCATCCATGATCGGTGCGGAGCCTTTTTCTTTGGCAAGCTCGATGCCTACTTTCCAACCCTCTTCAGCTAATACCCGAGTTACTTCATCGGTAAATTTAATAGATGCAGGATCTCCATATTTAATTTTCATCATTGTTAATGTTGAACCCAGTCCTAAATATCCCATGCCATGACGTCTTTTTCGAGTAATTTCATCCCTTTGCTTTCCGAGGGGTAGTCCATTGATTTCGACAACGTTATCAAGCATTCGAGTAAATATTCCAACAACTTTTTTGTATTCTTCCCAGTCAAAAAAAGCCTCATCTGTGAAAGGGTTCTTTACAAACATTGTCAAATTAATTGAACCCAATAGACATGCACCATATTCTGGGAGCGGCTGTTCACCGCAAGGGTTAGTGGCTCTAATGTTTTCACAAAACCAATTATTATTCATCTCGTTCACACGATCGATAAGAATAAAACCAGGCTCTGCATAATCATACGTAGAGGACATGATGACATCCCAGAGACGCTTAGCTTTGATCACTGAATACACTTTACAGGCGACTTTTCCAGCATCTTTACCAGATTCTTTAGTGAGGTATTTATCTTTAACCGGCCAGTTTCTCCATACCGTTTTTTCAGGATCATTTAAATCTAAATTATCTTGTTTAGCCTCTTTTTCAGTCACAGGAAATGCTAGCTTCCAGTTACCGTCAGACTTCACAGCTTCCATAAATTCTTTGGTAATCAAACACGACAAATTGAATTGCCTGAGGCGACCATCTTCTCTTTTTGCCTTAATGAAGTCAGTGACATCAGGATGAGAAATATCAAACGTAGCCATTTGAGCTCCGCGTCTTCCCCCGGCACTTGAAACTGTGAAACACATACGATCATAGATATCCATGAACGATAGAGGGCCGCTTGTATAGGCGCCTGCACCTGCAACAAAAGCTCCTTTTGGACGTAACGTTGAAAATTCATAACCGATTCCGCATCCCGCCTTGAGCGTGAGCCCAGCCTCATGAACCTTATCTAAGATATCTGTCATGCTGTCTTGAACTGCTCCGGAGACGGTACAATTTATGGTACTGGTTGCAGGTTTATGTTCTTTTGCACCCGCATTTGATGTAATTCTTCCTGCAGGTATTGCCCCATGTCTAAGTGCCCAAGAAAATTTTTCTTTCCAAGTTTTTTTATCTTTAGGTTCAACATCTGCTAAGGCTTCGGCTACACGCTCATAGGTGTCTTCAATTGTTTGATCCACAAAATTACCATCTTTTGATTTCAATCGATATTTTTTATCCCAAATATCAATGGAAACAGATTGCATTTCTATCTTAGATTTTGCATCCTCTTGATCGGAATTTTTTGAATGTACAGCCTCTAGCATGAATTTCCCCTGAAATTTATAGTTTTATCGAATTTGCTATTAGAAATTGTAGCAATTCTTTAAATTAATTAAAACCACAAGATGTTGTGGTTTATGATCAAGATTTTATCAGCTAATTGTGGTTGGTCAACACTTATTTTTGGTCAATATTAGTGCAATTTTGATAATTTTCATATAAATCAAACACTTCAGAATCAAAAAAAAAATTTAAAGGTAAAATAGAAAAATATATGAAATTTTTAATTTATCAGATCATTATTCATGCTCTTATTATCCTGGCGCCCATCAAGTTTGCCATCAGGGGGTTAAAGCAACCGGATTACTTCAAATTTCTTTTTGAGCGTTTTGGCATTTATCAATTGAAAGGAATTAAGCATAAAAAAATAATTTGGTTTCACTGTGTCTCGGTTGGTGAGACAAAAGCAATTGACAGCTTACTGAAAAAAATTGTTCCCTTGTATAAAAACTATGATTTTTTAATTACTCATACAACTCCCACCGGAAGAAATGTCAAACTTATGAATTCTAATCGAATTCATCGAGCTTATTTATGCTTGGATAGCTGGTTTTTTAATCAGTACTTTTTAAACTATTTTTCTCCTAAAGTGGCTATCTTTTTAGAAACTGAAATTTGGCCTGGGATGTTACAAGCATTAAATAAAAGAAATATTCCAGCGCTTTTAATTAATGCTCGATTATCTGATAAATCTTTGGGTAAATATCTTCGATTTAAATCTTTTTCTCAGGAAGTCTTAAGCAGATTTAATTTAATTATTGCCCAATCTGTGGCGGATCAGCAAAACTTCAATCAGCTCACAAATAAAGAGGTGCTTGTTTATAAAAATTTAAAATTTAACCAACAAGTCCCAGCAATTACAAAATTAGAAAAAACCCTTTTACTAAATCAACTGGGTTTAAACAATAAAAAAATTATCTCCTTGATCAGCTCTAGGCATGGAGAGGAAGATCTTTTTTTAGATGCGATGAAAAATTTTCTAAATCATAAAGACTATGCGTTAATAATAGTTCCACGCCATCCGCAACGATTCCAGGAAGTGAAAAATATTATTCAGAAAAAAGGTTACTCTTTTAATGCCATGAGTTCTCGTTTGAAAAGAAAGGTCTCCGTACCGGTAGTTATTGGGGATACCATGGGTGAGGTTTATAAATATATTGGCCTAAGTGATCTGGTATTCATCGGCGGGAGTTTTAAAGATTATGGTTCTCATAGTCCTATTGAAAGTATTTTACTCAAAAAACCGGTCTTTGTTGGTCCATCCATTTTTAACTTTAAATCAATTATTAACAGTGGTCTAAAAGATAAAGTATTTGTACAGATTAAACCAGAACAAATCAGTGAGGCGATTAAAAAATTCTTTGAAAAAAAATATAACACTGAAATTAAAGCAAATATAAACGTTTTTTTAAAAGAAAATCAAAAGGACGAAGATAAGCTAATAAAGTTAATTAGCAAATATTTTTGATTAAAGGCGCTATGGTTTTAAAGCTTTGATTCTCAGAATTCTTGAGCCACTCAAAGACAATGGACTCGACATTTGTCAATATACAGCCTGCATCACGCATCCTGAAAATCGCATTTTGTTTATTTAAGATATTACGAGATGAAATAGCATCTTCTAAGATATAAACCTTTTTACCCTTTTGAATTAAATCTAAGGCTGTTTGCAAAATACAGATATGTGACTCCATCCCCGCCAAAATCACTTGATCACGCGTTTCAATTAATTTCGAATTAAATTTAGGGTCATCTGCACATGAAAAGGTTGTTTTTTCGATAAAAGTTGCATGGGTAAGGAAAGGAATCATGCTCGACAATGTTTTACCTAACCCTTTTGGATATTGCTCTGTGACCAAAACCGGAATCTCTTCAATTTTAGCCAGGGTGGCAATTAATTCACAGCGTTGGATCATTTTATTAACCACCTCTTTGGGCATTGCTCCTGCAAGTTTATCTTGCATGTCAATGATAACGAGTTGGCTTCTTTGAATTTCAGCTTTCATTGTTTTGATTGATTACTAAATATTTATTTATTTCTTCAATATCCTGAATAGAAAGTGTTCCCACAGTGTGTTTTAAGTTTAACAGATTTCTTAAATAATTATATCGCGATGCTAATAAATCGTACTTGGCTGAAAATAGCATTTGTTGAGCATTAAGGACTTCAACACTATTTCGCAAACCCTCTCGAAATCCAATCTCTGTTGATTTTAATTGAAGCTCGGATGATTTTAAAGCTTGCTGATAAGCCTCTATTTCAGATAAATTTGTTTGAAGGTTTAAATATGCTTCTCTTACTTGAAGTTCAACTTGTCGCCTAATGGCTTCTGACTCTTGAACAGTTTTATCTTTTAAAAGTTGAGCCTCCCTCACTTTTGAGCTAGTTAGCCCCCCTGAAAAAATAGGAATATTCACTTCCACTCCAATGGTATCTGAATAGCTTCTTAATCCAAAAGCATAGCCATCTTTATCCCAAGTTCTTCGTCTCGATGCCAGGGCATCAATTGTTGGATAATGCTCGCCCTTTCTCACATCAATTTCTTTTTTTGCAATTTCCACCTCAGCATCTTTAATTAAAATGGCTGTGCTATTTTGTAGGGCAATATCGATCCACTCTTCGGCTAAGTTATCCATTTTTTCAAAGGCAATTGAACTCATCAATGGCTTAAGCCTTCCAGGTAAATTTCCCGTGATAGACTGAATTTCTCTTTTTTTAATTTTTAAATCTTTAACGGCATTCAAAAGATCCACTTCCATTAGATCATTTTTAGTTTTAGCCTCGTTAATATCGGTGATTGAGATGAGTCCAGCATTAAATTTTGTTTCCGCTTCTTTTAATTGCTCTTGAATAGCCAATCTCTGGCTTTGAATAAGCTCGACTTTATCTTTCGCCAGCAGCGCATCAAAATATAACTCTGAGATCCTCATCATTAAATCTTGTTGCACCAAATGAAATTTTTTATCAGATAAGCTCGTTTGCGCTAATATTTGTTTATAAGTTGAGTAAGCTGAGTAATTAAATAGGGGTTGTCTTATCACTACGCTATACCCATAGGCATCATAATCGGCTTTGGTTCCTCGCGTAAAAAGACTGCTGCTATTGCTTAAAGATGAATCTGTATTTAAAAATTTTCGGGCCTGATTACGATCATCATAATTGGCTAATGCAGAAACGGATGGTAAAAAAAGTGATCGGCCTTGATTAATTAATTCTTTCACCGCCTCATTCTGATACCGCTCTGAAGATAACACAGGGTCATTTTGTAAAGCTTCTAAATAAAGCTCAAATAAATCTTTATCATCAGCTTTTACTTGAAAAAAGAAAAGCAAGCCAACAATAAAAAAAAGAGGCAATCTAAATTTTAAAATATAAATTTGCTTGGCTCCCATGACTCAACCAAAGAAGGCACAACGGCCTCAAAAAGATTTTTTATTTTAAATTCAGAGTCTGACATTCTGGTAATCAATTTACCATATTGAATGGCCTGATTACCTTCAAATAAAAATAATTTTCCACCAACGTTCAACTGCTCCCTAATTCCAGGCGGTTCATGAATATGAGATGCGGTATAAATAATAAGATCATAGGGTGTTTTTTCATAGTACCCATTAAATCCATTGGCACACACATACTCTATATTTTTAATATTGTTTTCAAGATGTCGTTTTTTTGCGTCGGCTAAAAGTTTTGGCTGAATATCTATGGTAATCACTTTTTTTACCTGAGAAGCAAGTAAAGCAGAAAAAAAACCGGAGCCTGTGCCAACATGAAGGGCGAGCATATTTTTTTTGGGTTTCAATTCTTCTAAAATTTTAGCCTCTAGTTTTGGGGGAAGCATCGATGCACTTGATCCAATTGGAATTTCAATATCTGCAAAGGCTAGCGCTTGATATGCATCAGGGACATAATTTTCACGTAAATTTATTCTAAAAAGATTAAGAATGTTTTCATCGAGCACATTCCACGTTCTTATTTGTTGCTCAATCATATTAAATCTATTTTTTTCGATGCCCAATTTTGACCTTTTAAGTTTTTTTAATTTACTAACTAATCTCAACGAATTATAACTGATATTGCCTGTCCCTAAGATGTTATTGGTTTACGTAAATTCATAAATTTATGTACAATGGAATTAAATTTGCTAGGGGTCAATAATGATTATTGTGAGAAATACCCTTGGAACCTGATTCGGCTAAAATCGACGTAGGGAATGCAAAAATTTGCACTCCTTACCTCAAAACTAAGGAGAGTTATGAACGCACCAGAAAAAAATCTCAATCAAGATAAAGATTTTAACAAAGTTGACGCATCTGTTGACCCAAATACCCTAAGTTCCTTTAAAAATTCAAAAAAGATTTATATTCAAGGAACTGATGCATCTATACGAGTGCCATTTCGTGAAATTAGCCTTGCAGATACTGCCTCCCAATTTGGTGCGGAAAAAAATAATCCTGTAGTGGTCTATGATACCTCAGGTCCTTATACAGATCCCCTGCATAAAATAGATATCAGAAATGGTTTGCCTGCATTAAGATCAAAATGGATTCATGATAGAAGTGATGTTGAAGAACTTGAAGGACCGACCTCTGAATTTGGTCAACAAAGACAAAAAGATCCAGAACTCGAAAAAATGCGTTTTAACCTCAAAAGAAAACCCCTCCGAGCAAAACCCGGACACAATGTATCACAAATGCATTATGCAAAAAAAGGCATCATTACCCCAGAAATGGAGTACATTGCAATCCGTGAAAATCAAAGAAGGGAAGGGATTTCTGATTTTATTCAAACCCAACATCCTGGTCAAAATCATGGTGCAACAATACCAAAACTGATCACCCCTGAATTTGTGCGTGATGAGGTTGCCAAAGGGCGAGCGATTATCCCCGCAAATATCAATCACCCTGAGACTGAACCCATGATTATTGGCAGAAATTTCTTAGTGAAGATTAATGCCAACATCGGTAATTCAGCTTTAGGATCGAGCATTAGTGAAGAAGTTGAAAAGATGGTGTGGGGAACCCGATGGGGTGCGGATACTGTGATGGATTTATCTACTGGTAAAAATATTCATGAAACTCGCGAATGGATAGTTCGCAATAGCCCCGTTCCTATTGGAACTGTTCCTATTTATCAGGCTCTTGAAAAAGTGGATGGCAAAGCAGAGGAACTCACTTGGGAAATATTTAAAGATACCCTCATTGAACAAGCAGAACAGGGTGTGGATTATTTTACTATCCATGCCGGTGTTCGACTTGCTTACATCCCCATGACCGCAAAAAGGATGACTGGAATTGTAAGTCGAGGTGGTTCAATTATGGCCAAATGGTGTTTAGCCCATCATAAAGAATCATTTTTATACACTCACTTTGAAGATATTTGCGAAATTATGAAAGCATATGATGTCAGCTTTAGTCTTGGTGATGGATTACGCCCAGGATCTATTTATGACGCAAATGATGAAGCACAATTTGCAGAATTGAAAACTCTCGGTGAATTAACAAAAATTGCTTGGAAACATGACGTTCAAACAATGATTGAAGGTCCTGGTCATGTCCCCATGCACATGATTAAAGAAAATATGGAACTACAATTAGAACATTGTGATGAGGCCCCTTTCTATACTTTAGGTCCACTCACCACAGATATTGCTCCAGGCTATGATCACATTACCTCAGGCATTGGTGCAGCAATGATTGGTTGGTATGGATGTGCCATGCTGTGTTACGTCACGCCCAAAGAACACTTAGGTCTTCCAGATAAAGAAGATGTTAGAGAGGGTATCATTACATATAAAATTGCTGCTCACGCAGCTGACCTTGCTAAAGGCCATCCTGGAGCCCAAATTAGAGATAATGCTTTGTCAAAAGCACGCTTTGAATTTCGATGGGAAGATCAATTTAATTTAAGTTTAGATCCAGAAAAAGCAAAAGAATTTCATGACGAAACACTTCCGCAAGAAGGGGCAAAACAAGCTCATTTTTGCTCGATGTGTGGACCTCATTTTTGCTCAATGAAAATAACTCAAGATGTCAGAGAGTATGCAAAAGAAAAAGGGATTTCTGATGAGCAAGCTTTACAAAAAGGAATGGATGAAAAGTCTATTGAATTTGTAAAAAAAGGGTCCGAAGTTTATCAAAAAATCTAACCTTTAGATGACTTTACTTTTTTTAATTCATGCCTTTATTTTAGGAATCATTGAAGGCTTAACTGAGTTTTTACCCATAAGCTCCACTGGTCATTTGATCATAGGAGCTTATTTATTAGATGCCAACTATTCAAACATCCATGTCTTTGAAATTTTTATTCAACTTGGAGCTATTTTGGCTATTGTGTACGAATATAGAAATTTATTATCTCAAAAAGTTATCTCCATCAAACAAAGATCCTCTAAACACTTTTTTATCAATTTACTCTTAGCTTTTTTTCCTGCTGCTTTTATGGGTTTGTTATTTCATGACAGCATCAAGAGATATTTATTCAATCCCATGAGCGTGAGCCTTGCCCTGATTTTAGGCGGTCTGCTAATACTTGTTATTGAAAATTCTTTGAAAAAGAGACGTTATAAAAGTATTGAACAAATTTCATTTTCAACCGCTTTAGGCATAGGTCTATTTCAATGTTTTGCTCTCATACCCGGAGTTTCAAGGTCGGGTGCAACGATCATGGGTGGGATGTTACTTAATTTAGACCGAAAATCAGCGACAGAATTTTCTTTTTTTCTGGCCATTC
>Ga0255753_1002236_pt1 | contig 21736 bp, 10 predicted proteins | sample 041ome_10_FD_179953 | JGI IMG/M metagenome (GOLD analysis project Ga0255753, IMG submission 179953) | Coastal salt marsh microbial communities from the Groves Creek Marsh, Skidaway Island, Georgia - 041412US metaG (version 2) | ecosystem: Environmental > Aquatic > Marine > Intertidal zone > Salt... | reverse complement strand
CGCATAATGTACGAATTTGGTGGGCTCAACCTGTGATTGGCGAAGCGCTCCAGTCACGCGGGTCACGCCCATCCTGTCCTGGGTGATGATTGGTGACATCCTAGTGGGTCACGCCCGATTCGCCCACCTGGGTGATGATTGGTGACATCCTACACCCATGTGGGTGTGGACACCACGCCCATCCAGCATCGCATCGTCACCCGACGCGACAGACGACGACGACGACGACATACGACGTGCGACGTGCGACGACGTACGGTGCATAGAACACGAACGATACACGCGTCAACGCGTCATTCGAGTGATTCGAGTCCACACAGGCAGGCGCGACTCTACACCTTACTCGACCGAACGACGACGAAGCGAAGACCGACGGCTGGATTCGCGGTGGCGGCTGGAGATTCACTCGGATTCGCTCAAGCGCGACTTCGCTCGAGCAGAGGTGGTGTGTGGTGCGCATCATATTCATCGACGCGTGAGGACGACCGAAGGAGAATATGCCGCAAAATGAGCACATCGAGCTGTTCCAGAAGCGCTTCGGGAAGCGTCTGGATACGGAGGAACGCGCGAGGAAGAAGGAGGCGCGCGCGCCCAAGAAGCGCAGTCAGGTGGCGCAACGTCTCATCGGTTTGAAAGCCAAGTTGTATGCGAAGAAGCGGCATGCGGAGAAGGTTGAGATGAAGAAGACGATTAATTCGCATAGTGAGAGAGACAATAAGCACAAGGTTGAGGAAGATGTCGCACCAGGGGCGATTCCAGCGTATTTACTCGATCGCGAGCAAACGTCTCGCGCCAAGGTGCTGAGCAATACGATTAAGCAAAAGCGCAAGGAAAAGGCGGGGAAATGGGAAGTTCCTCTGCCGAAAGTGCGTCCAATTGCGGAAGATGAGATGTTTAAAGTCATGCGCTCGGGGAAGCGCATGAAAAAGTCATGGAAACGCATGATTACCAAGGCGACATTCGTTGGGCCGGGCTTTACGCGCAAACCTCCAAAGTACGAGCGCTTCATTCGGCCGTCGGGCTTGCGGTTTACCAAGGCGCACATCACCCATCCCGAGCTCAAGGCGACGTTCCAGCTCGATATATTGGGCGTGAAGAAGAACCCCAACGGTCCGATGTACTCCTCCCTAGGCGTGCTCACCAAGGGGACGATTATCGAAGTCAACGTCAGCGAACTCGGCTTGGTCACGCCCGGGGGCAAAGTCGTCTGGGGCAAGTACGCGCAAATCACAAACAACCCCGAAAACGACGGGTGCGTCAACGGCGTGCTGCTCGTCTAGCGCGCACACATGCGCACACGCGTTGTTGTGTGTTTTTGACTCAACACCCATAGCCCTTGTAACATATTCATTCACGTACGGTACCGACACGATACTACGCCTCAGAGCGCGACGGTTGCGCTCGGGCGGCGAGCGATGGATTCGCCCCCGCCGCGCGCGACGACTGCGCGAGCACCGACGCTTGAGGATTACGAACTCGACAGCGATGATGACCTGGATGAAGATTACGTGCTAGGCAACCTCGATGCGAGCGACTGGGACGACGACGACGACGATGAAGACGACGACGATGTTGTTGAAGGTGATGATGATGATGGTGCTCACGCGAGGCGGCGCCGCGACGACGACGACGACGACGACGACGGCATCGAACGCGAGGACATGGACGATTCCGACGTCAGTGATGCACCGTCCGATTCCGACGATGACTTTGCGGATTTAGAAGACGAGGTTGACTTTAGTGAATGGCTCGACGCCGATGTCGCGCGACAGTCGCGTTTGAATTCGACGACGTCTCCGGGGCGCGCCGAGGCGTTATTCAACGATGCTTTTGATGTCAGTGCGGAGATGTTTATGGGATTATCGACGTCACACAGCGGCGGTGGTGGTGGGAGACGAGGGCGAGGAGGTGGCGGGGATACGTCGTGGCTTTCGAGTCCGGCGACGGCGGCGGCTCGAGCGGCGGATTTCATGTTTGACGAGTCTGACGACGACGATGATGCGACGTTAGCGAACGCCGTGGCGCGACGCACCCGGGCAAAGGTCAATTTAGCTGAGGCCGATGTCGACGCCATAGGGCTCAACGAACAGCTCTTCGGCGTGGATGAACAAGAGTTTGCGTTTTTGGATGAGGAAACCGAGTATCAAAATTTCTTAAAGTCGTTGTCGAGCGCGTTGCATCACGGCGGGGAGGTTGACGTCGGTGGCACGAGCGTGCTGCCGAGACGAGACGATGACGAGGATGACGACGATGATGATGATTACGCCGAGGAAGACCCTGAGGCGGCGGCGTTTGAATGGCGCGTGCGAGAGGAGCGACGCGCGGCGAGGCGCGCGGGAGGATTGAGCGCGCCCGCATCAGAGCTTAGGCGTTCGGCGCGTCCGCTCAGCGCAATAGGCGGCGGCAATTATCACCATCAACCATTAGTACGTAGACCGCTGGTGAAGCGAAAACGAGGCGGGAGGAAGGGGCTGGGGAAACAGTCCGCTACGGCGACGCTGGTGACGACACGCTTGGCGGATTTTACCGTCGAGCAAGTCACGCGGTTGAACCAACAAATTCATCAACACACGCAGCTGCTTTTTCAGTCATTTTGTATGACGGCTACGGATAAGGGAGCGATTCCAACCGCTAGAGTGGTGTTTTCGCTCATCACTGCCATGCAACGCGCTGGATCGGATAATTATGAATTGAAACGGCGCGTCAACGCGGCGCCGTATGGGGCGCGATTTTTTCAACCGACGCCAGAGACGGCGTCGTGGTACAAAGCGCCTGAATCACACAACGTGCTCACGGTATTCGATTGCGCACCGTTGCGGCAGAGTTTCGATTTCGTCACCGCTATCAATGATCTGGGGTACATTGACCCCCCAGAAGTTTGGTACAGTCCGCGCGAAGCGTTCAAGGCGGCGAACACGCCCACCGGACGTAAGCGTCTGGCGCGCCAACCGCCGTCTTCGACGCACGTTCGGCGAGATACGTTGTTCAGGGAGATAGAGCCATCGCACAGACTGCGTAGTTATCGAACACTCGACGCCGTCAACGCCGACGAAAAGTATGATGAACGTTGGAAGCCGATTCCCAAGGCGGTGGCGGATGTCGCCCGGGCGTTTCTCGAACGCGTGCGTCCGAATCCGGCGTTAATCTTGTGTGCAGATGTTTCCGATCATCGCAAACGCCTCGCATCGGTGTGGCTCAAGAGTGAAGACGAACTACTCGCAATTGGAATCAAGCACTACGCCAACGATTGGCCGAAGATCGCAAAAACACTGTGCGTAGCGTACTCGTGCGCCGACGTGGCGAGACACGTGCGTTTGCGCCTGGGTAAAGTGAAAGATATCGAGAACAATTGCATTCGCAAGACGTACGAGCACGTGTTCAGGGCGTTGGATGAAAACGAAATATCCACGATTGAACGCGAAATCGCGAATATCAAGTCAAAGGATGGACATTTCGCCTATGTTGAATGCGTGTGGACGCGCGTGTGCGCCAAATTGACCAATCGTCATCCGCGCGCCGCGCACAAGCTCTGGCGCGAACTCATGACGAACGAGCTCGATAATGACGCAAACCTTGCGATAAATCCAGTACTCATGCGCGAAATCATGCCCAGATACAAGCGCGCGCGTCAGAAACGCATCGAGTATGAGAAGGCGCGCGCAAAGAGGCGCGAAAACATTGCGCGCAAAGACATTGCGCGCGAAGACATTGCGGATTCAGACACCGACGACGACGTCCACGGCAACGCGCGTCGCAACGTCGCGCGCGAGCAATTACCAGATTCAGACTCCGATGACAATCGCGAGCGCGAACACATGGTCGATAGCGACGACGACGACGACGACGACGGCGACGGCGCCGCCACCGCCAGAGCCGCCATCCGAGCGCCACCCAAGCCGCCGCCCGCCCGTCTCGCCGGCGCGGCGCGCGAATGGACCATCGACCAAGACCGCGCCATCATCGACGCCGCCGCGTTCGGTGAACCATTCGAACCCCTCGTCGCGCTCGGCGCGCCGTGTCACGGCCGCTCGCTCGACGCCGTGGCCATTCGATACGACCAACTCAAGGCGTCTCGTCGACGCCCGCCATCCTTCGCGCCCGCGCGCGCCGTCCCGTCCCGCCCCTAGCTCTACCACACCCATCATACATAGACCACGTCATAATAGCACGCATACACCACATCCATACCTCGCGCGGCGCATTCCTCGCATTCCTCGATGGCACACACTATACACACATGTACGGATTTTGCTTTTTCCGCCCGTGTGGTGTTCAATTTCAAACCACCATCCACGCGACCGCCGCGCGCGTCATACCGTCGCGCGCATACCGTCGTCCCGCCTGTGCGCGCATCGCACACGTGTGAACACGCGCATCGAATCGAATCCGAATCGCACTCGCGGTGGACAGCGCGTGGGAAGACCGCGAAGACAGCGCGTAGAGGCTGACGTGCGTGCGCCGCCGCATCATTCGTGCGACGCGACGACAGCGAATTTGTTTGACGCGTGTGTGACGCGCAGATGATGTCGATGATGTCGACGAATGTGGCATCAGTGCGTGTGGTATCGGCGCGAGATGGGCGTCGGGGCACGAATGGGCGCGTCGTGGGGCGTTCGATGAGGCTGACGAGGATGCGCGCGAGCGCGCCGTCGCCGTTTGAAGATCGAGGCGTGGCTGAACTCGATGCGGAGATGTACGCGATTTTGTTGAAGGAAAAGGAGCGACAACGGTTGGGTTTGGAGTTGATCGCGAGTGAGAACTTTACGTCCAAGGCGGTGATGGAGGTGAATGGTTCGTGTTTGACGAATAAGTATTCGGAAGGGTTGCCGGGGCAGCGGTATTACGGCGGGAACGAGTTTATCGATCAAACCGAGCGATTGTGCCAAAGCCGTGCGTTGAGTGCGTACCGATTGGATCCGAATGAGTGGGGCGTGAACGTCCAACCGCTTTCTGGTTCTCCGGCGAACTTTGCCGTGTACACGGCGCTGTTGCAGCCGCACGACCGCATCATGGGTCTCGACTTGCCGCACGGTGGTCACTTGACGCACGGGTTCTATACCCCGAAGAAGAAGATCTCTGCCACGAGTGTGTACTTTGAATCCATGCCGTACCGTTTGGATGAAGAAACCGGGTTGGTGGATTACGACAAGCTTGAAGAGAATGCCATGTTGTTCCGTCCCAAGCTCATCATCGCTGGCGCCTCGGCGTACGCGCGCAACTTTGACTACAAGCGCATGCGCGAGATTTGCGACAAGGTTGGGGCGTATTTGATGTCCGATATGGCGCACATCTCTGGTTTGGTTGCCGCCGAACTTGCGGATAACCCGTTCGAGTACTCTGACATTGTCACCACGACGACGCACAAGTCTTTGCGTGGTCCTCGCGGTGGTATGATCTTCTACAAGCAAGAGCACGCCGCGGCGATCAACTCCGCGGTGTTCCCTGGCCTTCAAGGTGGTCCTCACAACCACACCATCGGCGCGTTGGCTGTTGCTTTGAAGCAAGCGCAAACGCCTGAGTTTGTCGCATACCAAAAGCAAGTCATTGCCAACTGTGCGGCGATGGCGAACCGCTTGATGGAACTCGGCTACACGTTGGTTTCTGGCGGTACCGATAACCACTTGATCTTGTGCGATCTTCGACCGATGGGTGTCGACGGTGCACGTGTCGAAAAGATCCTCGACATGTCACACATTACGTTGAACAAGAACTCTGTGCCGCGTGACACGTCGGCGCTCATCCCGGGTGGGATTCGCATCGGTAGCCCCGCGATGACGACGCGCGGCATGGTTGAGGCTGACTTTGTTCGCGTCGCCAATCTTATCGACAAGGGCGTGAAGATTGCCATCGATGTCAAGAAGCAGACGGAGGGTGGCAAGTTGAAGGACTTCAAGGATTACTTAGAAAAGAACGACTTGCCGGAAATCAAGGCGCTCCGCGACGAAGTTGAAACCTTTGCCGCCGAGTTCCACATGCCCGGTGGTGTTCTTTAGACGTACTCCCCTAACCAATGTCTGTCTATCTACTACTTTTACATACACTACGGTACCGGTACTACTTTTAATAAACCTAAGCTAGATTTTTACACACACTCCCTACGCGGCAAAGTCAAAATCGAGCGGCAATGTCGTGTACTCGCCCGGCTTCAAAGACCCGAGATTGAGCACGCCGAAGCTCTCGCGATGCAACTCAATCACCGTACAATCAAAGAATGCAAACATTCGCTTCACTTGGTGATACTTACCCTCGGTCAACTCGAGCCTAGCCTCGTAGGGTCCTAGAATTTCACAACGCGCCGGCTTACATGCCTTGGTTTCGCCCTCCAACGTCAACGTCCCGCTCGCGAACACTTCGACACACGCCTGCGGTATTTCCTTATCCACACGCACGCGATACCACTTGCCAATGTCTTTTTTCGGCGAAGTCAACGTGTGATTGAGCGCACCGACGTCGGTAAATAGTAATAAACCCGTCGTGTCTTTATCGAGCCGCCCAACCGTTTCCACTGACGGCTTTCGCGCGCGCCACCGTTCGGGCAATAACGCATACACATTAGCCCCTTCGCGCGCATCGTGCGAACACACCAAACCTGATGGCTTATTCATCACCACAAGCACGCCATTCGGGTTATCAAGCGGTTGACCATCGATACAAACGTCCTCCGCACGCGCCTTGGCACTCGCCGACGTCACCGGCGCCTCGAGCGCCACCACCTCGTGCGCCCGTAAAAACCCCTTCACCTCGCTTCGAGCGCAATACCCACACCTTGATAACAACCCATCGATGCGTTCGAGCTTGCCTTTCGCGTTATTCGCGCTCGACGCCGCGCGAGCGACGGTACAACGTCGCCCGAGTGACGTGCGGCTCTTTTTTGCCAGCGCATCCTGCGGCGCCCTGCCGTCGCCGCGCGCGCGCGCCGTCGCCGCCGTCGCCGCCGTCGCCATCGTCATCGCCATCGCCATCACCACGCGCGTGTCCAACGCCCACGGACGCGATGCGCGATGCGCGATGCGCGCGCGGTGGTGCCGACGAGGCGACGTGTGCCGCGGAGCCCCCACACAAATCTCCACGCACAGTCGCCTCGCGACGCGCGCCGACGGTTGCACGCGCGCGGGACGCGAATGCGCGGCGACACCATTCGGGCGGCGTAGCGTTCGCGACCGCGACAGGCGCTCATCTGTCGTCGTCGACGCGGAGAGGATACGGAAAGGACAGCCGCCATGGGCATTTGCGGGTACAATAAATGGCTCCACCACGAGTATCGCTCGGCGTTCGTGCCGAGCACGCGCGCGCCGAGGGTGTACGATCACGTGTACGTGGATGTGAACAACTTGTTGCACGTTGCGGCGCATCATTCGAGGAGTGAACGGACGTTTTTCAAAAAGTTGTTTGCGTTGCTGGACAACCGGTTGGCAAAGACGTCTCCGAGGCACAGTGTGACTTTAGCGCTCGATGGACCCGCACCGATGGCGAAGACGATAACGCAGAGAAGACGACGGATTCGGTTGAGTGCGGGCGCGGCGACACCGTTGAGTGATGATATGTGTAAGTTGTTGAAGATTGGCATCACGCCGGGGAGCGTCTTGGCGCTCAAGATAGACAGAGCGTTGGAATATTACGTGGCTCGGCGTATGTTGAGGAAAGAACGCGATGAAGAAGGGGATAACCTGTTGTATGAAATATCAAGCATGCGAGTGGCTGGGGAAGGAGAGATTAAGCTCGTGAAGTCGATTCAGCAACGGTTGAATAATCCGCGCTTTGAAGGGCACTCCCACTGCATCGTCACGGAGGATAGCGATGCGTTGTTACTTGCGATGACGTTGTTTGGGCAAGGTAACGCACAACACGCGGAGAACGAACAATTTCAAGTGTTTGTCATGAGCGATAACGGGGTGTTTAGTGCTCGCGTGTTTGATGAGCTGTTGTTGAAGAGTCTTCCAAAGGGAGCGTCGCTCGACAGCGCGAGACGGGATTTCATCGGTTTGTCGGCGATGATGGGGAATGATTACATCAATGGTAGCAAATTGGGCGTAAAGAGTAGTTGGAAGGCGTACTTAGAAATGCGCGCGACGTATAGGTTCCGGGATGACCCGCTGTTTCCGATGCCACCGAGCAAAGATACGATGTCTACGTCGTCAAAGCGCCGAAACATTGAACAAAGTGATGCTGGCATCCAAACTACGGTGAATTGGAAGTTTCTACGTCAACTGGCGCGAAAATTAGTAGTTCCAGGGTACGATCCAAAGTTCGCTGAGTCGGCAGAGCGTTGGGCGTCGCGGAAGACGCGAGTGTATGAATATTTGTATGGCGTCGAGTGGATGCTCAGCATGTACTATGACGGCGAATGCTCCGATTTCAGTTTCTTTTCAGTCTCGCCAGGGCCGAATGTTGATGATTTTTGGGACATACCAGATGAGTACGACATTTCTTGCGATCCTTTACGAGACTTGAAGCGGGCAGAGGCGAGCTTTTATAATCGCAGCCCCATTACTCCGCTGGCGTATTCTTTAGCCGTCATCCCCCGCGGCGGTCGTGCGATGATTTCGCGGAATATTCGTCCGCTGGTTGATCCTGGCTCGCATGTGCGCAAATTATTTACCATGGACTACTGCGTACAATGCATCAAACATCGCATGCACGTATCACCGATGGAGAATGCAATGCAAAATGCAACACTGTTGCAACAACGCGACCCTGGGTTTCAAGAGCTCGTCGCCACTAGCACGCAATTTTCGAGATTTTCAAAGTACACTGACGACGAGGGGTACATAATTGATCCTGAATCTGGCGATTACATGGCGTTGGAGGAGATGCGGGAAGAGTTGAAGGCGCTCAACCGTTTGCACTTGGATCACTTGACGTGCGCCGTGCAACATTCGTCGAAAGACCCTGTGTGTTTACCCACACTCGAAGCCGCAGTGGCGAGAATAAGCGCCGATTCAAAGCTCACCGAAGATGAAGAAATGCTACGCACACTTGCCACGCCGATTTTGATGTGGCGACGGTCGGATTTAGATCCACCAGATTTGGATAGTCGCGACTTTGCCGGAGAGAAGGAGCAACAAGCGTGGCAAAGTAAAATCATCCCGAGCGGGTTTCGTCCACTCGTATCTCAGTGCTTGGAAATTCGCAAATACGATGGCGATATCGGCGACCTTCTCGCACGATGGGGTGCGGAAAATCCATTATTCAATTCGCTCGATGAAGAAACCGCGCAGCTCGCCGAAAGCGACGTCAATTTTGATTTCCGTGGTATGAGTGAATTTGACGTGCGTTTGCAAAAAGCGCGCGCGTCACGCGAGGCGCAAGCCAACGTTCAGAATCTCACAAGTCCGAAACGAGGTGGCCGAAAGCAAACACGTCCCCCAGTCATCGGCGATGGCCATAACGGAGAGTCCAAAAAGCCGCCGACGTCGCAGAAATCATCGAGACGCAACCGCAAAAACTCTCAGAGGTCTTCCCCAGCGCCACCGTCTGCGCTCGCGCGGATATGTATCTTTTAACAAAGTAGATGATAATGAACGCGTCGTCGACGCTGTATCAGACGAGTATCGCATTCCGTTTGTAAAAATCCAATTCTCTTTTATTATTCCACGTCTTCGCTGCGCGCGACGAGCGAGCGCGTCAGACACTGGCGCCACACCTCGCGCACAAACCAACCTTCGCGCGCGCACGCATTCAAGCGCGCGCGCTGAAGATGTCTTCGAGCAAACGCGAGCGCGCGGACGACGCTGATGCGCACGACGCCGACGCGAAACGCTTCGCCGTCATGGATGATTCATTCTTCGACGAAGGCTTTGCCCCGTCCACGGCGCGCGACGAGGTCGACGTCGCGGACGACGACGCGTTCTACGACGCGCGAAGCGGTCGCGCACCAGAGAGAGATGCCGCGACGCTGCTTGCAGAGGCTGAAACGCGCGCTGGGGTGTCTGGAACGAGCGTCGTCGGCGACGGCGCTACGACGGCGAAACACGTCCGCCAGCTCGTGCTCGCCTTCGAACGCGCGTACGCGGAGAACGTCAAGCAGCGCGTAAAGCATGCCAATAATCCCGCAAAGTTTGCCGAGAGCGAAATCGAACTCGATGCCGAGGTGAAACGTTTGGGGACGCTCGCGACGACGCCCGAATTGTACCCAGAATTTGTAAAGTTGAACGCCGTGCCATCCATCGTTGCCGTGCTCGGGCACGACAATGAAGACATCGTGGCGGATGCTTTAGAGCTCGTGCGCGAGCTCACGGATGGTGATGCGGTTGAGAGCGACGAGGAAGGTGGTCGAGCGTTGGCGACGGCGTTGCGCGAGAGCGGCGGCTACGCGGCGCTCGTCGCCGCGCTCGTGCGATTTGAAGACATTAGCGGCGCGGTGAAGGCGTCTACGAGCGACGCATCGAACGCGGTATCCGCCGTACTTGGGATTGTGGAGAATTTAAGTGAGATTGTTGGCACGACGTTTGACGCAGACACGGGCGAATCAAGTAACGAAGCGCTCGAGGCGTTTTGCGCAGAGACGGATCTTTTAAAGTGGCTCCTTAGGCGAATCGAGAAGAAGCGCGATGTCGATCAGAATAAGCTCTATGCGTCAGAAATGTTATCGATTATTTTGCAAAGTAGCGCCAAGTGTCGACGGATGTGCGTGGATATGGATGGTTTGGACGCGTTGTTGCAGTCGACGTCGACGTACAAAAAGCGCGAGCCCGAAGATGACGGTGAAAAAGAGCTCGTGGAGAATTTATTCGACGCCATTTGCGCCATAGTCATTCACGACGAAAACAAAGCAACATTCGTCGAGCTTGAAGGCATCGAACTTATGCTCCTGCTGCTCGCTGGGAAGAATAAGGCGCCCGGAGCGAATTTCGTCGCCGTGCCGGCGCTCAAGTGCCTGGATTACGTGCTGAGCGCGAATCGCACCGCGTGCGAACGCTTCATCGACGCCCTAGGGCTAAAGTACGTGTTTGGCGTATTCATGGGTCGTCACTTGAAGGCTTGGCGAAAATCACTAGGCAACGAAGGCGTGCTCGAGCAAGAGATTCGATCGACATCTGTCGTGTACTCGCTCTTTAAAAACGTGCAAAACGCCGACGCGCGCGACAGGCTGTGCGCGAAATTTGTCGAACAAGATTTCGCCAAGTGCGACCGCTTAATCGAGCTTTGGGTAGAATTCGCCAAGCGCGTGTCCGCCGAACAAGCGCGCTTGGACGACGAAGACGTCGACACTGGCATCGACCTCACCGAAGAGGAGGAGTACCTCCAAAAGCTCGACGCCGGCTTAGCCACGCTCGAGCACCTCACGATGATCTTCGCCCATCTCTGGCGCACCGCGCACGCACCAATCATGCGTAGGCTCTACACCAACGCCACACAAAACGCCATTACCTTGTCGCATTTACGCGACATTATCCGTCAACACGCGCAACACGTCGGAGACGCCGGCGGCCCAGACGCCCGCGCCGCCGCCGTCGCCGCCGCCCTCGACCTCCTCCCATTCGCCCCACACGAACAAAACACATAAACACTTTATAATACTACTACCACCGTACTCACGTACGCCCATCGCGCTCCGTCGCCAGCCGCGCGCCGTTTCGCGAACGCGCGCGTGTGAAACAACCATCAATCCACCAAATCCACCAATCACCACCAGGCACAGAGTCCCTCCCACGCACATGCCCAAAAGTCACGTCCCCACGCGGCACTGTTCGACACGCATTCACGACACGATGCACGCCGCGATGCTTTCCTCCAAGACGACGTTCGCGACGACGACGATTGCGACGACGAAAAAGTCCTCCACCGCGCGCCGCGCCATCGTCACCAAGGTACGCCTCGATCGATCGCGACGCGACGATGGATCATCGCGACACCAATCGCGCGCGAACGCGTTCGGTCGCGGATCGCACGAACGCGTGCGCGCATGGATGGATGCGCGTTTGACGCGTCGTGCGACCGTGGATTGGCGCGCGCGAGCGCATGGGGTGATGCGAAGAAATATGTTGCGCGAGAATGGCGCGAGTGCGGGGGTGTTGGACGCGCGCGCGGTGCGGGGAGGCGCGAGATACGTTGGCGAATGCGCATTGACAGTTTGTTGTTATCCACTCGCGCGCGTTTTCGTGAGTGGATGTGAATGGTTGATTGTTTTCGACGACGGGGTTGGTTAATTGGTGTGTTGGTTGGTTGACTGACGAAAACAATGATTTGTTTTGCTGTATTGCATGCATAGGCTGGTAAGACGATTGACACGAACAACCGACGCGCGGCGATGTTGGCCAAGCAAGCGGCGGACAAGAAGAAGGCGGCTGAAGCCAAGGCGAAGGCGGAGGCGTTGAAGCAAAAGAACCTTGCCGCGGCGAAGAAGGTTGCTGAAGCCAAGAAGGCTGCGGAGATTAAGGCGGAAGCCAAGCGCAAGGAAATGGCGAAGAAGACGGCGGCGTTGAACAAGACTGTTGGCGGTTCGTCTCGATTTGCGAAGTCCAAGCCGACCAAGCCAAACGTCAAGGATCCGCTCGCGGGTAAGGAGTACAAGGGCTTGTTCGGCAGCTTGTTCGGTAAGAAGAAGTAAGTACGCGACGACAACGTGCACATGCACTACCCCCCTCGCACATCAACTTTCTCAGCCGTCATTGCACACGATGAGAGCCCTGTCGGACGAGCACGCCACGTTTCGACAACACCTTAAATTTTAATCCAATACTACTCTAAGTGGTGCGTGCTTTCTAACAAATAAATAATCAAACCTCTCGCGTCGTCGTCGTCGTCGTCGCCATGTCAGCGAAGAAACGCGTGAGATGCACGACGACGGCTTCAGGAGCCTCCAAGTGCGCCGCGTGTCCCGCGTTTTTAATATCAACGACGCCTCGCGCGTCTCCCGTTGCGTCGCGCATCTCTCGCGCCAACGCTGCAAATTTACTATCACGTTCACCCGCAATAAACAAAGATTTCCCCTCTAATCGATAAAGCGCATCCCATACATGCGCTTGTCGACCGGGACTCGCCGCGGACAAGCACTCGGCGAGCGCGTCGGCGGCTCCCGGCGTGTCGGCGGTTCGCGCGCGTCGGAGCGCCAATCCGTCGACGCCGCCGAACCGTGGATGCGCGACGAGCGTCGTGAACAACCCCTGCGCATACCATGACTTGGCAAACGCGTGTACGCCGCTCTTACGCAACGCTCGAGCGAGTTCATCGTCGCGTTTGGCACGCGAGTCTCGCGCTCGAGCATCTCTCACGCCGGGCGAACCTCCGACAGAGACGACTGATTTCACACCCTCGAACTCGTCTTCGTTCATGGCCCCGATCGCCAAGGCAATTCTTGCGCCCATGCTATAGCCAACGACGTGCGTGTCGCATAAATTGCACCCGAGCGCGCGCACGGCGCCTAAAACGACATCCCGAGCGTCATCCAATGACTTCATCGCTGGTCCCGACTGTCGCGTTGTGTCTCCGTGTGCGGGTAAGTCGATAGCGATGACGCGTCTCACGCCTGAACTTGCGAGTATACCGCGCGCGATAGCGTCCCAGTCGTCTACAGAGCCCATAAATCCGTGTAAGAGCACGACGGTGTCGCCGACGCCGCCAAAGTCTTCAGATTGCACGCAATGTACGTTGTACCGACCTCCGCTCGAGGTGACGACATCCACGCGCCCAGAAACGCCCCATGACTTTATTGGCGTCGCCGTCGACGCGGAGACGAACTCCGTCGTTTTAGACGCGACACCAACACCACCTGTGTGTAACATCATCCCCACGCCGGCGCCGTCATCAAACGCGCGCACGGGGGCGACGTTAGGGGTCATGATTTCCCCGGCGAGCCACGAGCCCGTGCCAAGTCCGTGCGCCCGAGCGCCGATGATATCACCTTTGTCCTCGTCGTCATCCAACGCTAAAATTAGCGGAGTGACTTCGGGGATGTTTCGCCGCTCAGTGTCGTCGCTCAGTCCCGAATGGTTGGCGCGCTCGGCGGCAATATCGCGACGTAACGCGTCATCGAGCGACGCGGCTAAATGCGCGCTCGCGTGCAGTCCAACGCCTGTTTCAAAGGCGCTCGAAATTACGGGACGAACGCCGCGCGACATGGCGACGCGAGCGAGCGTAGCGGTGGCTTCGAGACCGCCGATGACGCTGGGCTTCATGACGACGGCGACGACGCCGTTGGATTGATCCGCAACGCGCGCAAGGGCGCTGGCGGCGTCAGTAAGGGACGCCGATGCGCGCACAATTTCGTCTACCGTTTCATCTAACGCCGTTGGGACGCCAGTGGTAAAGTAAAACGCTGACATTTCTCGCGCCGTCGCCGTGGGTTCCTCGACGTATTGCAAGTTCACGTTGAGTTCTTGTACAGCGGCGCCAAAATCGAGTGCTTCGGTGAATGTGAAGCGACGGTTGGCATCGGCGCGCAATACAACGCATGGGCCAACGGCATCTCGAATGGCGGCGAGCCGCACGGCGTCCGCCTTGGCGCCCTCGCTTCCGACGCCTCTGCCAACCTTGACTTTTAAGCAACGATGACCTTCATCGACGAGGGCTTTGGCTTCGCGCACCGCCGCGTCGACGTCAACGGCGGCGTCGACGAGGGCGTTGACAAATACGCGCCCGATGCCGCATTCACCACCACTGCTCGTGTTTACCGTCGTGTTCATCGTTCTGTCGTTGTCGTCGTCGTCGTCGTCTCCGCTCAAGACGCGGGCGAGCGTCATCGAGGCGCTCGACGCCAACGCGTTCGCCATCGCCGTCTCCAACGCGAAACGTACGCTAGGAAGCAACTCGCGCGATGAAATCCCACACGTGCGCTCAATCCAGGACGTGAACGCGCCATTCAACAGCGCCAGGTTTGTCGGCGCTCTGACGTCGCTCGTCGAGGAGAGCGCCGACGCCACGGCAATAAGTTGCGCTCCAGCTTCGTCGAGCGTCTCGCGATGTAATCCAGGAAGTGGCGACGCTTCACCATAGCCAAATTTACCATCACTTAACGTGATTTTAAGCAACCACCCATCGCGTGCGGGGACGTCGCTGGCGCTGACATTCGTTGTCACGGGTTTCGCGAGAGGAATTGAAAACCGTGAAACCTCCGCGCCGGAGACGCTCGCCTCACACTTGCCCGACATCGCCGCTGACAATCCGAGCGCGTGTCTCGCCGCGCGCGCGCAACGCCGCTGAATCATCTTGTGCTGCACTAAATTCCGCGCGCGCGATGTGGTGACTTCGATGACCCTGTGCTGTGCGTCTTCGCCCCACGCTTGGTCGAGCGCTGCGTCGAGCTCAGCCATCGAACGCGGATGCGCGTACGCCACGCGATGCGCCTCGCACAATCCGCGTCGGCTCACATCCGGAGGGGTGGCAAATAAACGATTGAACGCCGCGTCGTCGACTTGCGCGGCGACGGGGAGAAAAGAAAAGATGCCACCGCCGCCGTTGTTGACGACGACCACCGTCACTGGCGGTTGACCGGGACGGTCGCGGAGAAAGAGCAATCCATTTGAATCGTGCTGGAACGACACATCACCGACGATGAGCGTCACGGGGTGGCCCAGGCCCGCGGCGTAGCCCGCGGCGGTGCTGAGCACGCCATCTATGCCGCTCGCACCGCGATTGGCGGTGACTGGCGCGCCGTACGACGTCTTAGCCGTTGAACGGGCTCGAATGTCGTCGGTGAAATATTTCAGGCCGCTAAACGCATCGACGTCGCGAATGGGCATGGAGTTGCCCAAAAACAGCCCCATGGTTTCGGGTAAGCGCTCGCTCACGCTGACCGCGACGGCGATTTCGGATAAGCCTTCATTCGCAGTGATGTCTCGTAACGCGGCGACGGCTTCGCGCGCGACGGCAGAGCCGACGGCGACGGCGAGCTCAGCAAACGCCACGCACGACGCCTTGTTTTCGCTCGTCGCGTACGCCGCACCGCTGCTCGATAGCAATGCGTGCTCTAGAACCGCCGCGGCGTGTGCCATGGATGACTCGACGCGCACAGATACGCAATGAGCGGGATCCAAGCGACGTGCGCTCGGCTCGACGACGACCCATTCGGCGCCGCAATTGATGGCGCTCGCTTCCAGAAATTGACACAAGCGCTTTGATGTCAATCGCGAGCCGAGCTGGAGAATGACATCTGGACGCAACGCGTCGTGTGTGGTAGGTTCGACCAAGACGTAGTCAATCATGGGAACGATGCGAACGGTGTCGACGTTCGCGGCGCCGACGCGGGCGCCGCTCGTAGCGTCGGCGGCAACGGCCCATCCGAGCGTGCGCGCGATGGATGTCGCCGCCATGGCGTCAGCGGCGGACGCGCCGCCGCCAATGACTAATAATCCACGCTTAGCGCTCGTTATTCGCGATAAAGCGGAGCGCCACGCATCGTCGTCGTCGTCGGTGCCACTTAATAAAGACAAGGACGAAGACGCGCCGACAGTGAACGGCGCGGATGATTGCTCCCAACGCTCGAGACCTTTTAACGCCTTGGCGCTGTCCCATGCCACGCGCTGCGGCCCGAGAGGCTCGCGAAACGCGCAATTCAAATGCACCGGCCCTGGGTTGGCGCCGCGTAAATATCTCAGCGCCGTTGCCGCCATTGTGGCGCACGCGCGCGCAGGCGCGCCATCACCGGGCGGAGCCAAATCCGCCGCGAAACGCGCGTACGATCCGAAAATCTTAACTTGGTCGATCGTTTGGTTTGCCCCAGTGTCTCGCAATTCATACGGCCGATCAGCGGTGAGTAATAACAAGGGTGTGGAGCTCTCTGAGGCTTCGACCACGGCTGGGAGTAAATTTGCCACCGCCGTGCCGCTGCTGCAAATGACGGCGGCGGGACGCGACGACGCGCCTTTTGCGTAACCCAAGGCGTAGAACCCCAAAGACCGTTCATCAATGCACACCACAACGTTTGCACCAACGTTCTTTTCAGCTGCGAGCGCGAGCGGGGTCGAGCGCGAGCCGGGCGCGATACAAAATGTCGTTACGCCGCCGCGCACGAGCTCGCCCACGAGCACCGTCGCCCAAGCCGCGTTTGGATTTGGCATGCTCGCCAACGTCGGTGCGGGCGCCAACAGCATTTCGAGCGGTTTCGTTTTCAAATTCAATTCACTCCACTCTGCTTTAGCGTTTGCCGAGCCGACGACGCCGACGCCCGCGTACAGAGTCACATCCTTCCCGCCTGGAGCCGCGAGCGCCGACCGAATGGCGACGGCGAACTCGGCACCCTCCGCGCTAATCCATCCAAGTGGCCCGGCGTACAATCCTCGATCGAAAGATTCCACCGCACGCAACGTGTGCAACGCCGCGCTTCGCGGATATCCGCACACCGCGGGCGTTGGATGTAACGCACTGATTAAATCAGCTTCAGTTTTTCCGCGCGCGAGCGGCGCCGATAGACGGGCGTACAAGTGTTGCACGGCGACGTTGCGCAAAATTCCCTTTTCAATCTCCATATTGACGCCATCGATACCACCCTGGGCGACTTCGGCGAGTGCACTTCTTACTTCTTCGCGCACGATGGCGAATTCTTCGTGTTCTTTGGGGCTCAAGAGCATATCGTACGCCAAGGCGGCGTCTTCGCCGTCGTCGGCGCCTCGAGCGCGCGTCCCAGCGACGGCTTCGCTCGCCGCATATCCTTTATTGCTGGCGAATAATCGCTCAGGCGTAGAGCCTAAGAACGTAGCACCGTTCGGATGACGCAAGACGAATTGATACGCATCAGGGTCGCGCGATTGTAACCTCGAGACCAACGCAAATGTGTCTACGGGGGCGTTGAGCGCGAGGTCGCTCTTTCGCGCCAAGACAACCTTGCGCAGAGGATCTCCTCGTAGTGACGTTTCTTCTCCGCCTAGAAGCATAGCATCGACTAGACCGTCCATGTTGGAAGCAGCGGGCGTTGGTTTGACGGCGTTTAACGCCATAGTCATCGCTTCGAATTGGTCTAAAACAGCGCTCGGGGCTTCGACGCCGGCGGCGCGGCCGAGCGATTCCAGCGCCGAACGCACGTCAGCGCCGTCTGACTCGTCAAAACTGCTTCCTAAATCAGCCCAACCTGCGGTATCAGATGGAACCGACGCCGACACCGACGCCGAAGTCGACGTCGTCATCCCGTGCGATGCGCGAATGCGTGAAATCACAGACGAAACGTCTTTGGACCATCCGGCTTCATCCGGGACGAGCGCGCGCGTCACCGCGTGCGCGGCGCCCGGCGGTAACACATCACCATTGATGCCTCCGCTTAGCGCGCGGTCAAGCGTTTCACACGCATCATCTATCGCTTGCACGAACGATTTCGCGCTCGGTCCACAATTCTCTACACCATTGGCGTCCCACGCCGCGCACACGGCGAGCGTCGCGCACGTGACGCCCTCAACGCATTCAAGCGTGGGTAAAAAGAAGTAATGCGTGCCAAACGCCGCCCATTCGTCACTCGGCGCGCGTGCTGGGTCAAACCTTCCCGCGCCGTACACGCGCCCGGCACCGCGCGCGCCAGATGCGCCACCATTCGCTAAAAATCGACGCATGGAGGCGATGCGGCGCTTCAACGTCGTCTCCGCGGCTTCGCCGGTTTCTGCATCCGTCCACGTCGCACTCGCGCCCACGCCCGCGCGCGCACCGCGCACGGCGCCATCGTATGCTCTATCATTCGTCCCCCTGGCGCCGCTGATGCCATCATCGTCGTCGCTCGAGGCTGTGGCGCCGTCGCGCGTTCGAGACGCCGAAGCGCCTCTCGCCGTCTTCGCTCGAGGCGACCAATAAAATCCCGGTACGCCCGGCGTACTCGCCGCGCGCGACACCCAATCTAACGCCCTGCAATCCCGAGGCACGTCAATGACGAACCGCACGCACCCTGAATCAAACGCACCATGCGTCGACGTTTCGGCACCGCGTAACGCCCGACGACACGCGCGGGACAATTGCCTCCAACCATCATTTTCGCTCGTCGCCGCGCCTAAATCCACGCATTCAATCGCACACACCGGGTCGGTGCGTACCTCACACGCGTCTCGCGCGCCGGCGCTGGCGCTCGCGCGCGCAGACGCGCCATCGCGCGCGACGAGCGCGGATGATTCGTTGGCGTTATCTGATGCCGAACCAGCGCTCGCAGCGCACGTTCGCGCGCCGTGCGCTCGCGCTGGCGCTCGCGCGCGCTCGTTCGCCGCGCGAACGCGCGGATGAACACCATTGTGTGCGTTCGCGAGCGACGCGCGCATAGCGGCGAGCGTCGCGGCGGTGTGTGACGCGTGAATGCGAATGATGAACACACGAGGGCTTTTGGATTTGGATTGAAACGTCGCGCGCGTTCGCCATCGATGGCGCACGAATGCGACGAGTGCGACGCTGCGCGAGCGCGCATGTGAAAATATCTATGCGATGCGATGCGCGTGCGCGCTGAGGAAAGAATCAATACACGTACGTAATTACACGTCTACGGCGCGTCGTTTCATGTCCCGTCGTTACCATTTGCCGCGATTGAAGCGACCGCCACCGCCGCCGCCTCGGCCGCCGCCGCGGCCACCACCACCGCGTCCACCGCCGCCGCGACCGCGGCCACCGCCACGGAAGCCTCGACCGCCACCGCCGCCGCCGCCCTTGCGTTGCATGGCTTGTAACGCGAGCGGCACTTGTTGGTCGGCGCCTTGGAGGATTTCAATGAGTTCGTTCGCCGCGCCCCGGTTTTCGTGCGTGAAAAACGTAAACGCTTTGCCTTCTTTGCCCGCACGACCAGTACGACCGATGCGGTGAACGTAGTCTTCGACTTGAAGCGGGAAATCGTACACGACAACAGCGGCAACGCCCGGAATGTCCAATCCGCGCGCGGCGACATCCGTGGCGACGAGAATGTTCCCGCGTCCTTGACGGAAGTTATTCAGCACCAACTCGCGTTCGTACTGTTCTTTATCGCCGTGAATCGCGCCCGCGGAAGAAAAACCTGCTGTTTTCAAGCGACGGTCTAAGAAATCGCATCGACGCTTGGTCCCAGCGAACATGATGCACGTATCGTTTTTGCCGAGTTCCTTTTTCAGAATCGCCACGCACCGTTCAAACTTTTCATCCTCCTCCAACACCTCGATGTGCTGGGTGATGGATTTATTCGCCGTGAGCTTGTTGCCGCCATCGCCAATTTGAATGTGCACGGGCTTGCTCGTGAACGCGTCAGCAATCTTTTGCACCGATTTCGGCCACGTGGCGGTGAACATCACCGTCTGCCTCGCCTTTGGGCAAAGCTTTAAAATCTTTTTAATTTGCGGCTCAAATCCCATGTCGAGCATGCGGTCAGCTTCGTCTAGCACCACGTACGCGGCGTTTGTGGCGGTCACAGGCGCGGTGAACCCCGGCGGGGGTTCTAAAAAGTCGTTAATCCGACCCGGCGTCGCGACGACGACGTCGGCGCCCGAACGCAACGCGCGCAACTGGTCACCCTTAGCCGCGCCACCATAGAGCACGACGGACTTCGCGCCCGCAGCTTGACAGAATTTCTCGCACTCGGCGTGGATCTGAATCGCAAGCTCGCGCGTGGGCGCCAAAACAATCACTGACGGCGCCACGGCGCCCGGTCTCCATCGACCATCCACGAGTTGCATTTCTGGCGCCTTTTGCGACCCAGTGGTCATAATCTTCGCCAGCGCCGGAAGCAGAAACCCGCACGTCTTCCCGCTCCCAGTCTTCGCAATCGCTACGACATCTTTACCCTTCAAAAGTATCGGCCACGCCTCGGCTTGAATCGGCGTCGGCGCCGCGTATCCTTGCGCCTTGAGCGCCGAGCGCAACGCCTTTGGAAACGCCGCGTCGTCAAAACTCGTAAACGGTTCCAACAAACGCGTCTGATCGCACGCAAACTTAATCTCAATCGAGTGTTCCTTTCTGAAATCCTCCACGCTCGGTACTTTCACCAACGTCGTCGTCGTCGTCGTCGTCGTCTTCTTTTCCACTTTCTGTCCCGGAGTCGGAGGCGCTTCCTCGCCGCTCGCGCTCGCCTCCTTCTTCGCCTTCTTCTCCGCCTTCCGTGCCTTCTTCTCCGCCTTGCGCTGCTTCTCCGCCGCAGCATCGCCATCGCACTCGCGATCTTTACGCTTCTTATCGCTCTTCATCATCGTTGACGTCCCCATTCGTCGATGATGTATAAGGATGGATTGAATGAATCTCAATGAATCAATGAATCAATGAATCAATGTCCAGCCGCCAGCGCGTCGAATCGATGTACAGACGTCGTTCGTTCGTTCGTTATATATATATATATACTAGTACTCGTATATATCACCACCACCACCTCACGCCACCGCCAGAGTCCCCAACACCGTCGTCGTCGTATGGCGCGCACGCGCATCACGCCGCCGCCGCCGCCACCGCACGCGACCGCACGCGACCGATCCTCTGCCTTCGGGCTTTTTTTATCGATCCAAAACCCATATTCAATCAACGACATCGCCCATGAATCACGCCCATGAATCACGCCCACGCAAGTACTCGGACATTCGGAAACTCCATATATCGATCCATATCACACACGTCAAATACTACGACGTCAACGAAGAAGATCTGTCTGTGTTGGCGGTATCTTTCTAGCTCGTACCGGTACATGAACAGAAAAAAATCCCTTCTTCACACGTCGCGAAGCGAAACTATAGTATATATAGGGTACACGCCATCAGACTACGACACCGACCGTCCGAGGGCACCTTGGGCCACCCCCGAAAACAGGGGGCGTCCGTCGCGCGCGTCGTTTTATCGTCGTCGTCGGTTCTGTCGACGTCGTGCGCGCGCCCCTTCACTGCACGACGCC